>JADMIO010607008.1_pt1 | contig 55010 bp, 59 predicted proteins | sample 8958161 | NCBI WGS metagenome assembly JADMIO01 (sample SAMN16585339, study PRJNA669376) | soil metagenome | isolation source: Crop rotation soil | place: USA: Cullars Rotation, Alabama | collected 2011
GGCATTGAACCCGCCGAGCAAACCCATATCTGGGAGATGTTCTACCAGATTGACCGGGCAACCTTTGAAGATCAGGGAACGGGATCCGGGCTGGCGATTGTCAATAACGTCGTTTCGCTGCACGGCGGTCACGCTGAAGTGGAAAGTCGTCCGCAGGAGGGCAGCACCTTTACGCTGCACATCCCGCTGACACGGTAAGCATCAGCGCTGAAGGTGTACGCTAAAACGACGATAGGCTATACTAGAAGCACAAGTTCTTTTTGTGTCAACATCCGAGGACATCAGGAGAAATAAGTCAATGGCTCCTTCGTTGATGGAAAAAGTCAATACGCTGGTCAATGCCAACCTGCACAGCATTGTCGATAAGGCGCTCCAGCAGAACTCGGTCGCCGTCATGGATGAATATATCCGTCAGGCCGAGAATAACCTGAAAGACCTTGAAGATTCGGCGGCAGTACTCGGCGGTTCGGTACGTACCCTCAAGCGCAAGTCCGATGAATTTTCCGCACAGGCGGAAAAGATGGATCGCGACATCGACACGCTGATCCTCAAGGGCAAAAACGATCTGGCAGCCGCCGCGCAGAAGCAGTTGAATACCGTCCAGCAGGAAGCTCAGGATTACTATACGCAGTGGCAGCAGCAGGATACGCAGTATCAGGCCATGCTCAGTATGCGTATGAACCTCGAAGGCCGTCTGACCAGCATCCGCCAGCAGCGCGAACAGCTTCGCTCGCTGATCGAATTGACTGAGGCCAAAAAGGTCGCCACCAAGACGATCAAGAGCCTCGACTCGCTGGCAATGGTCGGCGACAAAGAGATCAGCAGCCTCGCCGATCAGGTGAAATCGCGCCTCGACGAAGAAGATGCCCGTCTCGAACTGGCGACGCGCAATGTTTCGGCGGAAATCGAGGACGCGGTGCGCGACGGCGAAGTGGATCGCCAGCTTGAGGAGCGGCGCAAACGTCTGCTCGGCGGTTCGGGCAATCAATAGGCCGTACAGTAATGTCGCAGGGTAACGCACTTTAATAGGCGAATCCGGTATTTACGCCGGAGGCTCGAAGCCTCCGGCTACGAAACCAAGCCTGCTGAAGCAGGCTGTTTTTCAGTCCCCTTCAGGGGGCTTGATTTCGTAGCCCGACCCTTTGAGGGTCGGGTGGCGATAACCCTGAGGCTTACAATTTAGGTTTAAACCGCTATCAACAGATGATATTGAGAAGCGCATTCCATCCGATTCCTGTAACCTCGACTCTGTATCCCACGTATACTTAGATACGGAGGACACCTAATCTATGGCTCAAAATGATGTGCGCAGCCGCGCTACAGGCGCGGTGATCACCAATGCGCTGATGCGCTGGGAAAGTCTGGTCACGATTGCCATCACGGCAGTCTTATTTCTGTTTGTACCCGCGCCGTTTCCCTGGTGGCAAGCCTGGTTCTGGATCGTCGCGGGCTTGATCGCTGAGGCGGCGCTGGTCGTCTCCGCCATCACCGATCCGAATGCTTCGGCAGAGGCGGTCGCGCGCGAATTCGAGGGCAAGTACGATTTGCATCAGATCAAAAATCCGGTTTCGCGCAAGCGGCTGGAAGATGCGCTCGAATATCGCCGTAACATGGTCAAGCTGGCGGATCAGCGCGGCGGGTCGATGAAAACGCAGCTTCAGCAGACCATCGCTGACGTGAACGACTGGATCGGCCAGATGTACGACGTTGCCCTCCACATCGACAGCTTCGAGAGCAACGATCTGGTGGATCGGGATCGGCGCATGGTTCCGCAGCAGTTGGAAAAAGTGCAAATCCGTCTCAAGCAGGAAACCGACCCCGATATCCAGAAAGACCTCAAGGAGCAGGCGGATCGCTTGCAGCTTCAACTGGACAACCTGAACGCGACCGCCAACAGCGTCAAGCGGGCGGATATTCAGTTGGACAGCACGTTGTCGTCGCTCGGCACAATCTACGCGCAGATGTCGCTGCTCGGCACGAAAGACGTGGACAGCAGCCGGGCGCAGCGTTTGCGTCAGGATATTAAAGACGAAGTGTCCGGCCTTCAGGATACGATTGACGCGATGGACGAGGTTCAGGCACAGCGCCTGAAATTGCAGTAAGCGGACGCGACAGCCCTTCACCCCGACGCTGGCGCGTCGACCCTCTCCCACGTAAACGGGGAGAGGGTTTTTGTTCCCCTTCTCTCCGCTTGCGTGGGAGAAGGGGTTAGGGGTTGAGGGGTTCGTTTTATCGCTTGGCTTTTTCCTGATCTGCGCTACGCACCGTGTAATTCTTGCCCTCAATCGTGTTGGCAACGTCACTCGCTCCAATCGCCGCGCGGTGTTCCGCCACGATGTAATCCGGCACGAGCGACTCGAAGATGCGCATCCCCAGCAGAACAATCCCCAGATCGTCCAACTGCCCCAGCCCGATGATGAAATCGGGGATCAGGTCAATCGGCGAGAGGACGTAGATCAGCGGCAGCGCTAGAAATGCTTTCATCCAGAACGGCACGCGCTTGTCCAGCAGCAGCTTCCACGTCAGCCAGACTTGATTCACAACGCCCTTGAACATGGCGACTCCCTTTTCAGTTATACAACTTGAAATAGTTTAACACGAATCGCGATGACTCGATGCTAGAAGTACGTTAGAGAAGCGGGGAAAGTTGCTAACTAGACGTTTTTGAAAAGATCGCGCACGGCGACCGAAAAACCGGGCAGAACATCGCCACCCGTCAGAATCCCATTTTCGCTGACGACAAACTCGTCATCGGGCGTATAAACTTCGATCACGCGCTGCTCAGGAAAAACCAGCCAGACCAGTTTCACTCCATTGGCGATGTAGTAACGCGCAGTTTCGCGCATCTTTTTGAAGCTGTCATCCGGCGATTTGATCTCGATGGCGAGATCGGGCATGAACAGCGCCGCCCCTTTGCGAATGACTTCTTTCGAGAGGTCGGCGACGAACGACACATCCGGCAGGCGATCATTTTCATCATCATTGGCAGGTCGGTGACGCGCTTCGACCGCTGCGCGCCCGATAGGGTGCTGCCGCAGCCACAGGTTGAGTTCAGTGACGAAGTTTCCCGCGAGAATGCCGTGTTCCTGTGTGACCATTTTTTCGACAATCTCCCCGTCGATCAGTTCAAAAGGCCGATCCCGATTTTCCGGTCGAGCGAGAAATTCTTCGAATTCCTTCACCGTGACTTTTTGCTTCTGCACCGTCATAGGTCAACCCTTTTCAACCCTTGATCTAGTTTACCATGCATCGATCTCCGTTCCGCCTGCCAATCTGCGCTATACTCTCCTCTAAAAATAATCATGGATACGCGCATGGCACGACGACTCGGCTTTCTGATCGCCGTTTTATTCACTCTGGCACTCTCGATTTCGGCGCAGGCGCAGGACGCGCTCAACCTGCCCGCCGATCTCTACATCCTGCTCAACAATGGGCAGATTCAGCGCTACGGCGTCGGCGCGGCGGGCGTGGTCGATCTGACGCCGCCAGGGTTGTTCATCGTCGATTTCGGCGTGGACAGCCTCGGCCAGCAGATCGCCTTCCGCACCGAGAGCGGCCTCTATACCATCAACGTCGCCAGCGGCGGCGCTCCCCAGCAGATTGAGGGCGCGAGCGCCGATGTGCCGCCTTATCGTGGGGAGGGCAACACGATTTCATGGTCGCCCAACGGGGATGCTCTCGCCTACACCACGACCTACGGCGCGCGCGTCTATTTCAACACGGGCGCGACCCCCGTTTTTGCCGACATCAAGCAGAGTCCGTTCAAGGGGCTGAGTTGGTCGCCGGGCGGACGCTTCCTCGCCGCCGAAGCCGAGCAGGATGTCTGGTGGGTCTATCGCCGCGACGGGGATAATCTCGTCCTGACGAGCGCGATCCCGTCGAGCATTGGTACAGCATGGGTCAGCGACAGCGAAATCGTGTTTGCCCCGGCGGACGGCGGCCTGCGCCTGATGAATCTCGATCAGGCCAACGCTCAGGCCGTCCTGCTTGACGAATCGGTGACCTATCGCCTGCCCGAACTCAATTCTGCTGATGCACTCGTTTTCTTCGGGCGCGACCCCAACGACAAGAATGTCCCCGATGGCTACGGTCGCCTGCTGCGGCTGGCACGCGGCGCGCAGAAGCTGGAAACCATCGGCAAAGTGCCAATTTCCCTCAATGGGCTGTTGTGGGCACCCGGCGGATCGCTGCTGGTGGCCTTTCAGGGCGGCGTTATCGCCCTCTACGACCCCTCGACCGGGCTGGGTTTTCCCCTGCCGATGACCGATGTGGTCGCGTATGCGTGGGGGCCAACGGCTCAGGCGGCGCAGACGCAAGCGCAGAATGCGCCAACCCCTGCTCCCGTAACACAGCCCGCTCAAGTTCCCGTAGCAAAACCCACCGAAAGCGCTCAAGTCCCCTTAACGAATCCAACCGAATCTTCCGTTACGCTGATTCCGGTCGTGACACAGGCCGCGCCGCAAACGACACCGCTCCCGGTCAGCACCGTGACCGCCCTGACGCTTTCCGCCGATGGCTTCTTCCTCGCGCCGAATGCGCAGGGCGTGGTGCAGGTCTGGAAGATGCCGCGCGGCGGAACCCCGCCCCAGCCCTTCACCGGATCAGGCTCGGACGTGAGCGAATTCGCCGTCTCGCCCGATGGTCACACCGTCGCCTACGTGGTCGATGCCGAACTGTGGTTGCAGCAGGATCAGCAGCAGCCGAAACTGCTGGCGCGCATCAACAGTTTTGCCCCGGTCGAAGCGTCTTTCAGCGCTGACGCGACCAAGATCGCCTACGTCGATGAGCGCAGCGGCGTCTGGATTGACGTGATCGCCGACAACGCGCCCCAGTTGATCCGCGCCAACGGCAACGGCGAGACTTATCATCGCCCGCAGTATTCGCCGGACGGCAATTCGCTGCTGGTCGATGTCTACGGCAGCAGCGGCACGGCGATTGGCGTGCTCAACCTGACGACGCGCGATCTGCTTGAATCGACGCCGGTTGGGTCAGACGATCCGCGCCCGGTGCAGACGCATTGGCTCAAGGATGGGCGGATTTACAGTGATGTCGATGCCAATACGCAGTCGTCGGTCGCGCCCGGTTTCTATGTGATGGATGCTACGCTCTCGAACGCGACCCCCGCTCAGTGGATTCCGCTGCCTGCCGACGTGACCGTGCGCGCCAGCGTCGAAGCGGTTGCCGGATCGCTGCGCGTGCTGACCGCCTCCGGCACGGAAGCCTTCGCGCCCCTGAGCGCCGCCGATTACGATCTGACGCGCGGGCAGGCCAAGCCGATCATGAGCATCGGCTCGGTGATCGCGCCGCAGATTTCGCCGGATGGACGGTTCGTCGGCGGCTACGAGAGCCTGACCGAGATCGATGGCATCCAGCAGGGCGCGATTCTGGTGGTCGATCTGGACACGGGGCGGCGCTTCCAGTTGAGCAATCCCGCGACGGCGTGGAGTTTCCGCTGGGCAGCGCCGTAGTCAGCTTCACCCCGACTGACCGAATGGACATCAACCGGGGTGAGGCCAGAAGCGAAACATCACGGCACCATTTTTGCCTTGAATAAGGGCTGGGTTCAATCCGGCTTGAGCGGCGGCCCAAGCAGACTCATATCGTGTCTTTCAAAGACGGGGGCCAATACTTTTGGATCGGGCGGGCCGCTGCGTGACAGCGGGCCAAACTCTTCGTAAAACTTGTGTCCGCCGCCGGGTGTGTAGACGACGATGATTTCGGCTGGCTCGTCGGTGAGATTCAGGAAAGCGTGTGGCACTTTCGACGGCATATAGGCGAACCCGCCCTCGTCGAGATAAAAACATTCCTCGCCAATCCGAATTTTGAACTTCCCCTTCAGAACGTGGATCGTCTCTTCCTGCAAATGATGAACATGCAGCGGCGGCCCGCCGTGCGGCGCAACTCCCACGATGAAATAGTCGAACGCGCCGCCTGTCTCTTCGCCAGTGACCTTGAAGGTGAGATCACGACCGGGGCCGGACTGGAGTTTGCGCCCCTCGCCCGGGGCTAAAACAACATATTGAGACATATTCATTTACTCCCAAATTGCTCATTTGCATCTTCGACAAAATTTAGATACACTCAATATAATAAGTACCCTAATCAATATTGTCAAGAGGCTGATAATCAGGTGCCTAATCATTCTCCAGTTCGGATCAAATCCAATTTCGAAGCACTTTATCCAAGTGCCAGCGCTCATGCGACGGAATGTGCTATGAACCTCGTTTTTACTGCTGATTTACTGGTGAAAAACATCGCTGGTTTGCTCCAACCGTTCGACCTCACCCCCGCCTCGGGGCTGGTGCTGAGCGCGCTGGCAGATTCTGAAACCCCCTTGCCGCCCAATGTCATCGCTGATCGGCTGATCATTACGCGAGCGACGGTTACGGGGTTGATCGACTCACTCGAACGCCGGGGGTACGCCAAGCGAAACCCGTCTCTCTCGGACAGGCGGATGATCATGGTGGAAATCACTGAGCTAGGGCGACAGGTCGCCGACGCCTTTCGTCCAGTCGTGCATGAGCATCAAAAAGCGTGGTTTGAAGTCTTGAACGGGCAGGAGCAGGAAGCGCTGATTGAGTCGCTCCAACGGTTACAGACGAGCCTCAGAGATTCCGACTAATTCACTTACGCTGCCCGCTCTCGACATACTTCATCAGCTTGGCGCAGACTTTGCCAATCGCCGGGAAATCCTGACTCCCGACTTCCTGAAAGCCCATCGCGCGGTGAAACGCCAGCGACGGCACATTCGGTGGATTGGAGTACACATCCGCGACAATCGCCAGCTTGCGTTCCTGCGCAATCCGGTCGATTTCCGCGTAGAGCGCGCTGGCGATCCCCTGCCCACGCGCAGCCGCCGCCACGATCACACGATCAATGTAGAGGAAATTCGTGTAACGCTCGGTAAACCAGCGATAGTAGTCGCTGTCATAGCCGCAGTCGTCGCTCAGCACAGCGACCATCCCCGCTGGCTGACCATCGAGCAGCGCCAGCCCCGGCGTCACGATATGTTCGACCAGCCACTCAGCTTTCGCTTCCGTGAGCGTGTTCACATCTGGCACGGCGGCGTTGTTGAGCTCCAATAGCAGCTTCGCGTCGTTCAACGGTGCAATCGTCAGGGTCATACAATCGCGTCTGCCAACGTCGGTTCAGGGATGGGATCGCCGTGCTTGAGGCTGCTGGCAAACCAGCCCATTTTCGCGTCGTCCAGCATTTCCAGCGCTTCGGCAATCGTGTCACCGCCACCAACACAACCGGGCAAATCGGGGATAACCGCGCCCCAACTCCCATCGGCTTCAGGAATGAGTTCGATTTTGTAATGCAGACTCATATAGTAATTCAGGTCTTTAACTTCTATCATCGTCTGCCTCTTCTGGATTCAGCTTTTCAATTGCAGCCAGCACCTGACGAACTAGACGGGTTTCACAGGTCGGGCAAAAGGGATAACAACCTTCACGCCCGATTGTGTGCGAAAAACGTGATGGCTTCCTGTAACATGATCGAGTGTGAACCCTTCAGCTTCCAATCCCAGCCGAAGCTCATCGAAAGAAACGTTATTGGGATTCTGGCGAAGTTTACGAAGTCGTTTCTCACGTTTGGTCATTGCACAATTCTACTCGAAATTTGCATCCTTTAGCGCTCGTCTCACTTCAGCTGTGTGCCGCTCTAATGCTTTGGCTTCCTAAGTGTTCCCTAAGCGATTCACAGATTTTTCGCTTGGCCTTTAGCCCACGTTAAATGTTTCAAGTATAATTGATTCTATTAGGGGATTTTCTCTGTGCCACAGAAAGACGGCTGCTATGGCTGGTGAACGGATACTTCTCGTTGAAGACGAAGCGCGCATCGCGCAGTTCGTGGAACGGGCGTTGATTTACGAAGGCTACCGTGTGAGCGTCGCGCGGGATGGGCAAACCGGGCTGAGCATCGCCCGCGATAATCCGCCCGATTTGGTCGTGCTCGACTGGATGCTGCCGGGGCTGGACGGCTTGGAAGTCTGCAAGCGGCTGCGCGCCGCCAGCGATGTGCCGATCCTGATGCTGACCGCCAAAGACGACATTCGGGATCGCGTGCAGGGTCTCGATGCGGGCGCGGACGATTATCTGGTCAAGCCGTTTTCGGTCGATGAGCTGATGGCGCGTGTCCGCGCCCTGTTTCGCCGCTCGACGCCGACCTCCAAGCCGGAGATTCTGCGCTTTGCCGATCTCACGCTCGATACCGGGACGCACCGCGCCTATCGCGGCGAGCGCCCGATTGACCTGACGGCGAAAGAGTATGAACTGCTCGAACTGTTCATGCGCAATCCGCGTCAAGTCCTCACCCGCGACGTGATCTTTGATCGGGTCTGGGGCTACGATTTCGGCGGCGAGAGCAACATCATCGAAGTCTATGTGCGTTATCTGCGCCAGAAGACGGAGCAGGATACAGAACCGCGCCTCGTCCATACCGTGCGCGGAGTGGGTTACGTTTTACGCGAAGAAGAGTAGTATTGGTACATCATGACCATCCGCAGCAAGCTGATTCTGCTTTATTCCGGTTTGCTGGCGATCATTATTGTCGCCTTCGGGATTACCCTGTTTGCCGTGACGCGCTGGGTGCTGGTCAGCAGCGTGCAAAACACGCTCACGGATACCGCCGCCCAAATCTGGAAATACAGCCAGGCCTACGAGATCCCCGTGTTTGGCAAGCCGCGCATCGTCGTCTCCTTCCCAGACGATCTCGACTTCTTCCGCGCGCCGGGGGTGGCGGTGCAGGTCTGGCAGATCGGCAATGGCGACCCGGTGCTGCTGACCTCGAATTTAGGCGACTACAGCGACCCAATTGATCCCGACGCACTCATGCACGAACAGCAGAACTCCAGTGACAGCGACGACATCAACAGCCGTTATTCCGATGTCACTGTGAGCGGCGTTCAGTATCACGTACTGACGTTTCCCTACCCCGTTGAGGGGGGGCGTGTCGTCATTCAGGCGGCAACCTCGTTCGAGGCAGTCAACCAGTCGAGCCAGGGGATGTTCGTCTTCATCGTTATCGCCACCACTATCGCGCTGATCGGCTCGATGGTACTGGGCTGGATGCTGGCGAACCGCGTCCTCAAGCCGATTGACGACATCACCCGATCCGCCTTGCAGATCACCGCCGCCGCCGACCTCAAGACACGCCTCGTCTGGAACGGGCCTATGGATGAAATGGGGCGGCTGGTCTCGGTTTTCAACCGCGCGATGGAGCGGCTGGAGCATCTCTTCACCGTCCAGCAGCGTTTTGTCGCCGATGTGTCACACGAACTGCGCACCCCGCTCACCGCGATCAGCGGCAACGTCGAAATCATCAAGCGCTATGGGATGGATCAGGACTCGATTGACGCCATCGAAAGCGAAGCGAAGCGCATGTCGCGCCTCGTCAACGATCTGCTGCTATTGGCACGCGCCGATAACGGCGAACTCAAGCTGAATATTGGCGAGCTTGACCTCGACATCGTGGTCGGTGAAGCCTATCGCGAGGCGCGGATTCTCGCGAAAGACCGCGATCTGAAGGTGACGGTGGTCGATTTCGAGCCGGTGCGGATTCGCGGCGATGCCGACCGCCTGAAGCAGTTGCTCTCGAATCTGCTCATCAACGCGATCAAGTTCACGCCCGACGGCGGGCAGATCATCATCAACCTGCGCAAAACTGAACATGATGCCGTGCTTCAGGTGCAGGATACGGGCATCGGCATTTCGCCGGAAGATTTACAGCGCATCTTTGATCGCTTCTATCAGGCCGATGAGTCGCGGGTGCGCCTCAACAATACCGAGGGCGCAGGCTTAGGCTTGTCGATTGCGCAGTGGATCGCGCAGGCGCACGGCGGCAAAATTCAGGTGGACAGCACGGTCGGTGAAGGCACAACCTTCACCGTAACGATCCCGCACATCGAGGAGCCGGAGCGCGTCCTCAGCGAGGCGATCACGCGCCCGCGTATCAGCATCATCCGGCGCAATACACCCCCTGAGAAGGAGAAAGAGCCGGAAAAAGACAAGGAGAAAGAGAAGGCTAAACCGTAGCGGCTGCCGGAATCGCTGGCTGACAGTCGAGGTGGGCGATGCTGCTCACGAGGATTTCGCGCAGATGGTTATCGGCGAGGCTGTAATACACATGCCTGCCGTTCTTCTTCCAGCGCACCAGACCGAGATCGCGCAGGTACTTCAGTTGGTGTGACACCGCAGGCTGATCCATCCCCAGCGCTTCCGTCAAATCCGAGACGCACCACTCCGCATCCGCCAGAGCCTTGACCATCCGCACGCGCGTCGGGTCTGCCAGCACCTGAAAGAAGCGCGCGAGCGCCTGTCCATCGTCCTGCGACAAAATCGGTGCGGATTTGCTGAAGGCGGCCTTGATCGTCATTGTGCTGCATCCTGTGTGTCGATACTGTCATCACGTTATCAAAAATTGGATCGCCCTGTCAATAGGGAAGCGATCATAGCTGCCTTACCGCAGAGATCATAAAGGACATCCATGTTACAAATTCGCCGTGCTAACCCCACTGACGCGGAAACACTCGCCGCCATCCGGCGGCGTGCGATTCGTGCGCTGGCCGTCCCCGCGATTTCGCCGGAAGAAGCCGAAAAATGGGCGCGGCAAATCGCGGCAGGTCGCATCACGCGGGCGATTCAGGATCATGAAGTGTGGGTCGCCGTTGAAACGGACGTGATCGGCTGGGTCGAGGTAGATCGAAACTGTGTCGCAGCGCTCTACGTATCCCCTGCTCACGCCCGCACAGGAGTCGGTTCAGCCCTGCTGGCTCACGCCGAAAGCTCGATCCAGACTTCCGGCTGCACAGCGGTCTATCTCGACGCCAGCCGGAACGCGCTCGACTTTTACCTGCGCCGGGGCTACCTTCGCGCGGGTCTGCCCCATGCCGACGGCGCACATCCGCTGCGCAAAGCCCTGACCGCCGCTGAGCCTTAGAGGCTGTTATGTACTTTAGCCCTCATCCCCGACCCCTTCTCCATGAGGGAGAAGGGGAGAAAGCCAGTGGTTTTCTAAGTCCCTTACCCTGAGGGAGAGGGATTTAGGGTGAGGGCGATTGTCGAGCGAGAAACGGTCATAACACGCTCTAGCACCAATGGGTTCCCCCGAAATCGCAAAAATCGGCTATGCTTGCATGAAACTGTTTATCTGAAAAAATCAGTGCCACCCAAAGGAAAATCCCCGTGCCTTATTCCTACGACAAATTCGAACCTCAGCGGATACTCGCCAAAATTGAGGACGCGATTTATACCCACCTTCAGCCGCTCCGCGTCGAAGCGTGGCTGACTGCCGAACCCGTCCCTTACGAGCAGCGCACCAGCGGCCAGTACCGCGAATTGACGCTCGGCCAGCCCTGGGGCAGCCTGTGGGCGTGTGCCTGGATGCACATCACGGGATCGGTTCCTGCGGAGGCGCGCGGGGAAAAAGTCGTCCTGCTGATCGACATCAACGGCGAGGGGCTGGTCGTGGACGATAAGGGCGTTCCCGTCATCAGCCTGACGACCGTCAACTCCGACTTCGATCTTTCGCTCGGCTGGCCGGGCAAGCGTGTCGTCGATGTGACCGACTCGGCACGCGGCGGCGAAGTCATCGACCTTTGGATGGACGCAGGCGCGAACGACCTGTTCGGCAAGCTGCCCGAAAACGGCATCCTGCGCGAAGCCCACGTCTCGGTCTGCCATGAGTCCGTGCGCCAGTTGTTCCACGATTATTTCGTCCTCGAAGAACTCATGCGCCAGTTGCCCGAAACCAGCGCCCGCCGCGCCCGAATACTTAAGGCGCTCTACGAAGCCGCACAGGGCTTGATCGCCTACGACGACGCCGAAGCCGACGCCGCCCGCAAAATCCTCGCGCCGGAGTTAGCGAAAGTCGGTGGGACACCCTCGCTGACCGTCAGCGGCATCGGTCACGCCCACATTGACCTCGGCTGGCTCTGGCCGATCCGCGAGACGATCCGCAAAGGGGGGCGCACCTTCGCCACCGCCCTCGCCATGATGGATCGCTATCCCGATTACGTTTTCGGCGCGAGTCAGGCGCAGTTGTACCAGTGGGTCAAGGACACTTACCCCGGCGTCTACGCGAAGGTCAAGCAGAAAATCGCCGCAGGCCGCTGGGAGGTTCAGGGCGGCATGTGGGTCGAAGCCGACGTGAACGTTTCCGGCGGCGAAGCGCTGGTGCGCCAGTTCCTCTACGGCAAGCGCTTCTGGCACGACGAGTTCGGCAAAGCGACGCGCATGTTGTGGCTCCCTGACGTGTTCGGCTACAACGGCGCGCTCCCGCAGATCATGAAAAAGTCCGAGATCGACTACTTCATGACCATCAAAATCTCGTGGAGCAAATTTAACACCTTCCCGCACCATACCTTCTGGTGGGAAGGCATTGACGGCAGTCGCGTTCTCGCGCACATGCCGCCCGAAGGCACGTATAACAGCGCCGCCGCCCCGCGATCCATCGCCGCCATCGAACGCGAGTACCGCGACAAGTATGTGTCGGATCAGGCGCTGCTCCTGTTCGGCATCGGCGACGGCGGCGCGGGCCCCGGCGAATCGCACCTCGAAAACCTGTCGCGCATGAAGAATCTGGAGGGTCTGCCCCCTGTGATTCAGGAACCCGCCGAAGACTTCTTCCATCGGCTCGAAGCCAACAGTGACCAGTACAAAACCTGGGCAGGCGAACTCTACCTCGAATATCATCAGGGGACGCTGACGACGCAGGCGCGCAACAAGCGCTTCAATCGCAAGCTCGAATACGCCCTGCGCGAAATGGAATGGCTCGGCGTCTGGGCGTCCGCCGCTGATTCCGGCTACGCTTACCCGACTGAAACCCTCGACGCCATCTGGCACGAGATGCTGCTCTACCAGTTCCACGACATTCTGCCCGGCTCATCGATCACCCGTGTCTACGACGAGTCGCTGGCGCGCTACCAAATCCTGATGGACGAAACCAAAGCGCTGACCGACAGCGCCCGCGCCGCCCTGATCGCCAAGATCGACACCAGCGCGCTCAAAAACCCGGTCGTGATCAGCAACGCCCTTTCGTGGGAATGTAAGCAGTGGATCAACGTGGGGGATACGTGGATCAAAGCCCACGTTCCCGCGATGGGCTATGCTACCCTCGAACTCAGCGCCTCGCCCATTGACACAACCAGCCTCCACGCCGACGCTCAGGGCTTGGAAAACGAACTGCTGCGCGTCCAGTTCGGCAGTGACGGCGCGATCACCTCCGTATTCGACAAGGTACACAGCCGCGAAGTTCTCCCGCCTGATTCATCCGCCAACACGCTCGATGTCTACGACGATCCCGGCAACGCCTGGGACTTTGCCTTCGACTACCGCTCGCGCCCGCCGCAGCGCTTCACCCTCGTCAGCAGCCAAGCGTCAATCGACGGGCCGCGCGCCATCGTCCACCAGACCTACAAGTTCGGTGATTCGACTCTCACGCAGCAGATCATCCTGACGCTCGGCAGCCGCCGCCTCGACTTTGTGACCGAGGTCGATTGGCGCGAGAACGCCAAAATGCTTCGTACCCGCTTCCCGCTCGATATTCACGCCTGGGAAGCCACCTGCGACATCCAGTTCGGCACGATCAAGCGCCCGACGCACCAGAACACGACGTGGGATATGGCGAAGTACGAGATCGCCGCGCACAAGTGGGTTGATCTGTCGCAGCGGGATTACGGCGTCGCCCTGATGAACGACTGCAAGTACGGCTACCACGTTGAGGAAGGTGTCATCGACCTCAACCTGCTCCGTTCGCCCCATTCCCCTGATCCGGTTGGGGATCGCGCGCAGCATCAGTTCACCTATGCGCTGTTCCCGCACAAAGGCGATCACGTCGAGGGCAACGTCGCCCACGCCGCCTACATGCTCAACATTCCGCTGGTAGCGACTGTCACCGACGCTCATAAGGGAACGCTCCCCGCCAGCGCCTCGCTGGTGCAGGTCGATGCGCCGAATGTGATGGTCGAGGCCGTCAAGATGGCGGAGGACGGCGCGGGCATGGTCGTCCGTCTCTATGAGGCCAGCGGCGCAGGCGTATCGGCGCACGTCAGTGTCAACGGCGCGACATCGGCTGAATTGACCAATCTGATGGAAACCTCCCTCACGCCGCTCGACGTGAAGGAAAACGGCATCGCCGTCGATTTCCACCCCTTCGAGATTCAGACGGTCAAGGTCAAATAAAGGCGCAAAAACGTTTCACCACAAAATCCGCAAAGACCACGAAGAAAAGTGTAAGGGCGCACGGCTGTGCGCCCATTTTTTTAACCGCAGGTGGAGCAGTTATTGACGAGCACAGTCACGGCGGGCGACGTGCTGCCGTAGGTGATGTTGTCCGCCTTATCTTGAAATCCCGAATACACCGCCTTGATCGGATGAATGGCGGTCTGGAAGCCCGGATCATAGGTTACGACGGCCTGCCCAGCGCTGTTGAGATCAGCCGACCCGATCTTCGTCGTCCCATCGTAGAAGATAACCTGCCCGTGTGCGCCAACCGGCGTCCCATCGGGGAACGTGACGATAGTGGTCAGAATAGTCGTGTTGGTCGTGTTCAGCGTAGTTGGACTCGCCGACAGGCTGGTAGTGGTCGCAATGCCAATCGACGGGGGCTTGAGCATATCGGGCAGTCCAGCCGATGCCTGGACGCGGGAAAGCGCGCCGAGTGGCGCGGTCAGAGTGACAAACAGCAGGCTTGCCACCAGCAGCATGAAGACGATACCGGGCATTTTTGCGGACAGTTGCGCTTTCATCTTGTTTCCCCCTAACCGATGAATTGTCCCTATCCTAGCGAGGCATCGTCACAGGCTCGTCACGCCATCATCACCGGATCGTTACAACCAAAAGGAGTTTTTGCGCGTCTGTAAATTGATGAAGTGGAGGGTAAATTTGGAACACTTGTCCGATCTAAGGTAGTATCGTAATAGGAATTGAGAGAAAGTTCAGGAGGTGAAGCCATGCCCAACCGAGAACCTGTCAAAGTCACCAATCTCGACATCTACGGCAACCCACCGCTGGAGTGGAGCCGAGCGCAGGCGCTCCTCGCAGCCAGCAACGGGCCAGACCTGACGTTCTTCCTCGGCACAGTGCGACCCAATGGTCGCCCACATTCCGCCGGGATTGGTGCGCTCTGGCTCGACGGTGATCTGTACATCACCAGCAGTCCGGCAGCGCGTAAGGCGCGTAATCTGGCGGCGAACCCGGCCTGCACGCTCTCGGTCAAATTGCAAGGGCTTGACCTGATTTTCGAAGGCGAAGCGGCTCGCGTCACCGATGCGCCCACGCTGGAGCGGGTGGCGAAAGCGTATCACGAGGGCGGCTGGCCTGCGGAGGTGCAGGGTGACGCGCTCATGGCTCCTTTCTATGCGCCGAGCGGCGGAAAACCGCCCTGGTACGTCTATCGCCTCACCTATCACACTGCTTTTGGTGTCGCCACTGCCGAGCCGAACGGCGCGACCCGCTGGCGCTTCGCCCGCTAACCCGCGCGAGTGTAAGGGGACTTAATGGATCAAAATCTGAAAACCAGCCTCTGGCAGCAGTTCGGCGCGACGATTGACTATCTCGCCAGTACGATTAACTCCTGCCCCGACGATCTCTGGCTTGCTCCTCTCTGGCAAACGCCCGATGCGAAGCCGGAGCGCGCCCAGTTCTGGTACGTCGCCTATCACACCCTGTTCTGGCTTCACCTCTACCTGACGGGCGCAGAGGAAGGCTTCGTCCCGCGCGCCCCCTTCTCGCTGATCGAGCAGGACGGCGACGATCCGCTGCCGGAGCGGGTCTATACCAAAGCCGAACTCACCGACTATCTTCACGAGGGTCGCGCGAAATGTCAGGCCACGATTGAAGCGCTGACCGACGAAGCGGCTCAGCGCCGCTGCGAATTTGGCTGGGGAGAATGCAGCTTTCTCGAATTGCTGATCTATAATCTGCGTCATGTGCATGGACACGCTTCGCAGTTGAACATGCTGCTCGGTCAGCATGGCATCGCATCGCCCGACTACGTGACTCAGGTCATCGGCGAAATCTCCTAACGAAACGAACGCAGGGATGCATCAGGGCGCGCTATACTGGATACAATTCGAAGCATCGGGGCTGCCTCATCCGTATGTGATCGTTCAGGAGGATGTGCTGAACGACAGCCGCATCGATACGGTCGTAGTCTGCGCCTTGACTTCCAACCTGAAGCGCGCAAATTTACCGGGCAACCTGCTTCTGGAAGCGGGCGAAGCCAACTTGCCCCGGCAAAGTGTGGTCGAAGTCTCGAAAGTCTCGACCGTGACTAAAGCTCAGCTTGGCGAATACATTGGTTCGCTTGATAAGCGGCGCATCCAGCAAATCTTCGCCGGGATGCGTTTTCTCCAGCGCAGCTATTTCGACGAACAGGAACGCGATGATCTATAGCGGCGAGACAGGTCTCGCCCGTAACGAGGGGAACTATGTGTATCTTCTGTGCCGCCGTCCCGATGTCCGCCGCCATCGGCGCGCGCATCGCCGGGAAACAGCATCAGCACCTTGAATTGGCGCAAACCTCAAATGCCGCAAAACCGATCCCGGTGGGCAAAATCACCATCGCCGTCACAGGCAGCCTGATCGCCTGCTCCGCCGTCTACCATCTGGTGATCGCGCCACACACGGGCATCAGCATTTAATTTCGGGAATTTGATCGCCACACTCCTCGCCCTTGATGGTCTGTTCAGCCTGTCACGGAGCGACCCACTGACCGCCCTTTATCGCCTCTCGGAGCGCCACTTTGCGCCCCATTTCAGGGAACCCAGTTGGGCATGAAAGCATTGTTCGCCAGTTGTTGTAATGCCCCACTCGCCACATCCAGTGTCCAGATTTGCGGGCGTGCCTGCGGGTCGGGTTTCATGTCCGCCCCCATCTCCGGGAAGCGGTAGATTACCAACTGTTCTCCCGTAGGATCCCACAAAAACGATGTGTTCGAGTAGCGCGGATCTTTAGTCAGCAGGGTCGTTTTCTGCGTGCGTAAGTCCAGCAGCGCAATCTGGATTCCGTTGGCAAAACTCGTATCTTGCCGTCCAATCGCAATCTGCGTGCCATCAGGACTCCACGCCCCCACCTGATCGTTCGTTTCTCCCTCAGCATCGCTGATCATGGACACATCGCCCGTATCCACGAGAGCGCTGCGCAGGGTGGTGCGCGCCCCACCCGACGAATCGAAGACCATATCAGGATAGAGCAGATGCGTCCCATCCGGGGAAAGCACGCCGGGGCTGCCGCCCTGACTCGCAATCGTGAAGGTTTTCTGCGTCTTGAAATCGTAGACCAGCAGCGCCGAACTGCCGCTGTCCAGCAGCGAAATCCGGCTGCCATCGGCTGACCACTGCGCGCCATAGCCGAGCGTTTGCCCATCGGGGAATAACTGTCGCGTTGTCGCCGGGGAAACCGACAGGTCGAGCAGCCAGATGCGCGAGGGGCTGCTGCCAAACTGCGGGTCATTCTCGGCGCGCTCGTAGGCGATCATCTGTCCATCCGGTCGCCAAACCGGAGTGGTACACATCGCCGTCTGACAGTGGGTCAACTGCGTCACCGCCCCGCTCCCCAGATCAAGCAGCATCAGGTCAGCCGTTCCCGTGCCGCGATCATTCTCAGCATAGGCGATCTGTGTGCCATCCGGGCTGACGCTGTAGTTATAGACCCCGTCAGCGCTGTGCGTGATCTGCGTCGGGTGCGCGGCATCCGCCGGATCCACCAGCCAGATATTCTGCACCGCCCCATCCGCTGGCGCAAGGTAGGCGACACGCGGCGGCATCACGCTGAAACTGTAGGCATACTCCGACAAAATCGAGCGCCCATCCTGGCTGAGCGCGCCCGGTTCAACCGAGACGGTGTACTCGTCCCCCGGTTTCATGGCCTGCGCCGAGCGAAACGTCATCGTCGAGCCGTTCCAGCTAAATGCGCCGTTGAGCGCGGGTTTCGTCCGAAAATGCGCCGCGACACTGGTCGCGTCCATCGGCTCTTTGAAGTGGATCGTGATTGGGCTGGTGCTGTGGGCTTTCGCAACGGGCGCGACCTGAACGATTTCCACGCCGACGTGATCGCCAAGCAGAATCGTCCCGACAATCAGCACGACGATCACCGATGCGAAAGCGATTACCGCACGGTCAAGGCGAGTCAGACGTGAGGACTGAGGACTGAGTGCTGAGTGCTGAGTCTGAGCGTTTTGTTCGTCAGTAACAGCCATTGCGAGTTATTTTCCATTACGGATAAAGATACGGGTGCGTCGGCTGCGCGACCTGATCGATGGTATCAGCTTGCAGCACGGGCGTCTGCGATCCCTTGAACGTCCCCTGATTGAACGTGCCTTTCACCTCGATCCACTGACCTTGCGCGGGAACCGCCTTCTCCCAGTAAACCGGCAGACCAATCGCGGTTGCGTCGGCGACGCAGCAGGTGATCGAGAAGCGCGCGATCATGAACTCGTTTTTGTCGAAGCTCGGCTCGGTATAGACGAAACCGATCAGGTCGGCGGGCTGACCGTTGAACTGCTTGGTATCCGCTGTGTTGAAGGCGCGCAGCCAGTCGAGGACATTGCGCTGAAGCGGCGGCACGTTGAAGGTCTGCACCGTCGCGCTGCCAACGGTCGCCGCCGAAGAAGTCAGGTTGCCGGAGACGGCTTCCGCGCCAAGCGGCTGCGACGGGATCAGTGTGCCGAGGACGAGCGGAACCGCCAGCAGCGCCAGCACGCCCCACGAGATCGGCGTGTGAACGTGGTCATGCCCCGCATGATCATGTTCCTCTTCGTGATCATGATCGCGGAGCAGATGCCAGATGCTGAATGCGCCGATCAGCAGGAACAGCGCCGCCGCGACGTAGGACAGCCAGGCGAAACGCACATTGACGTAATTGAGGATGTTGCCACTGCCAATGTTGTAGACAAAATACACGCCGAGGCCGATCAGCAGCAGGGCTTTAATCCACAACTGAATGGTCGTCGTGCGGTCATTGTGCGGGTGAATATGGGGATGATCATGCAAAGCATGATCGTGATCGGGGTCATGCTCATGGTCGTGCATCGGGATAGCAGTCATATCTTTTCCTCAGTACTCAGCACTCGGTACTCAGCACTAGAATTTCACGTTGAGATTGATCCACACGCCGATCAGCATGGTCATGAGCAGCGGCAGCAGAATTAAATACAAAACCGTGCGGCGCTTAAAAACGCCGAGGAACATGAGCGTGCTTTTGACATCGACCATCGGGCCGAAGGTCAGGAACGCCAGCACCGATCCGGTGGTGAAGGTTCCCGTGAAGGCCAGCGCCAGAAAGGAATCGACGGTCGAGCAGATGCTGAGCACGAAGGCCAGTGCCTGCATGACGATCACCGAAATCACAGGGCCGCGACCGATCGCCACCAGCACATCCTGACTGATCAGCGTTTGCATGGCAGCGGCCACCAGCGATCCGAAAATCAGGTAGCGCCCCATCTCGTAGAACTCGTCGCCCGCCTCGACAATCGCATTTTTGAGGCCGACCAGAAATGGTTTGCGCGGCGCGCGGACGTAGAGCGGAATCACCTCTCCGGTTGTGCCGTCGCCGCCCATGACGGGCATGGCGATCAGCGTCGTCGGGCGCAGCACGTCCTGCGGTCGAGCGGAAAAAGCGAACACCAGCCCAACCGAGAGCGCGACAATCGCCGTAAAAACGAAGCGCCCGATCAAAATGGGGCCGAAGCCGAAGGCGACGTAGGTGCTGACCAGCGCAATCGGGTTAATCGCCGGAGCCGCCAGCAGGAAGGTGATGCCGACCGACATCGGCAGCCCCTTCTGATACAGGCGGCGCACGACCGGGACGACCCCGCACTCGCAGACTGGGAACAGAAAGCCCATGAATGTCCCGGCCAGCGTCGCCAGAATCGGATTGCGCGGAACCCAGCGGGCGATGTCGTCGGTGCTGATGAAATTGTCTATCAGGCCGGAGGCAACCGTGCCAAGCAGCAGAAACGGGATCGCTTCGATGAAGATGCCCAGAAACCGGGTGGCGTAGATGTCGAGGATTTTGCCCAAATCGCTGCCCGTGCCGAGCAGCGCCACGATCAGGACGATTGCCAGCACCAGTCCAATCCCGATCAGGATCAGGCGGCGCGGCGACAATTTGCTGCGCACATGCAAAGCAGACAAAGCTGACCTCATGTCAAGGTTCGCCGATGGGCGCTATTGTAACAGATGAATGATAAGGCGCGGGTTAATGCCAGATTCGTCCAAATGGCAGGACTGAGGCATGATCAGGCTCTATTTGCTCAATCTGGAGACGTACTCATGAGTTCACTCACCTTATCCGGCCTGCCGGGAGCATTGCAGTGGAAAAATCAGCCGGTCGATTCGAAGCTGGAAGCCGAGACGCTGACGATTGTCGCGGGGGAACTGACCGACTGGTTCATCGACCCGGCAGGCGCAGTCAACAAGGGCAACGCGCCGATTGCCCTGTTCACGCCGCCGGATGATCAGTTCACGCTGCGGGCGAACGTCTCGGTTGAGTTTGCGGCAACTTTCGACGCGGGGGTGCTGTTCGTCTACGAAAGCGAATCTGCCTGGGCGAAACTGTGCTTCGAGATGTCACCGCAAGGGAAACCGATGGTCGTTTCGGTCGTCACCAAAGGCACGTCAGATGACTGCAACTCGCTGCCGATTGACGGCACCAGCATCTATTTACGGGTGGCGCGGCTGGGTCAAGCCTTCGCTTTTCACTATTCGCTCGATGGGCGCGTCTGGAGTCTGGTGCGCTACTTCTCGATTGGCGCGCTGAGCAATCTTCAGATGGGGCTGTCGTCGCAAGCGCCGACGGGGAAACGCTGCTCAGCGACCTTCTCCGAAGTTGAATATCGTCAGGGTGCGCTCAAGGACATTCGCAGCACCGAGTGATAGTAAGGTAGGCGTCCGTAGAGGCGTTCAAGGCAAAATGAAGTTTTGCACAACGCCCCTACCATTGCCACTACCCCTGAATCTTCACGGCGAGGCCGCAGAATTCGCCGAAGCGACTCGCCGCCTCTCGGAACGCCTGATCCTGCGCGGCACTGAGCGGCGCGACAAACTTCGGAGTGATGATCACCTCGGCTTTTTTGAAGGTGCGCTTCCACGTCCCGACAATCTGATCATCGATGACAATCACGTGGCTGAACAGGAAATTGCCGCGCGGATCAAGCGCGTGGATGTTGGGCGAATCAAACGAGGCGCTGCGATCTTTGTAGCCGACCTGATACTCATCATAGTTTGAGAGTAAATAGGCGGAATTCTCGCGGGTGCTCGCCGACGATTCAGAGCGCCAGTAGCTCACGCCGTCGATCATGTCTTCGATCAATTGATCGCGCACGCTCTCCAGCCCCGCTTTGGCATCGCTGACGGTCAAGCCCGACCACCAGACGAAATCGGGGAGGGTCGCGGGGCCATGACTGAGGAAGTAACGGCGCGTCAGTTCGGCGAGAGCTTCGTCGCGCGCCAGCACACGGGCATTGGGCGCGCGTTCATCGACCAGCGCGTAAGTGAACTGCTTGCCGCGCCGTCCGCCGCTGCAAATGATGGCTTCCAATTCGGCATGACCGACAATGTAGGCAAGGCGCAATTCGTTGGTCGTGATCCCCGCCTCATTGAGCAGCACGCCGAGTTCAACCCGTGTCAACTGCTTGCCACCCTGAAGCGCTTTCGCCAGCAGCTCGTCGCTGCGGACAAAGAGCGCGTCGTCCAGCTCCAATTGACGGTTATAGTAAGCCGACAACTGGTGAACACGCGGCGCGGTCAGCATAAGCATCCAGCGAATGTCGGCGGGCGTGACGAAATGCCAGGTCGGGCGCATGACGTGGGTGCGCAGGATGCGTCCCTCGCTGAACGCCTGCTCAACTGCCGCATCGCTGATGCCTTTGCCACGCATCCCAAGCGCCCATTTCGCGGCGGTGTAGTCCTGCGACTGTACGGCGCAGAGCCAATCGACAACGGCGTCCGGCTGATCGAAGGCGGGGGCGCTGACGTGCTGGCTGCGGAGCCGCTGACGCGCTAGTTCCAGATTTGGCAATTCGTTCGGCCTTTCGCTTCTCAATCAGGAGAATTTTACGCTCAATCGGTCTGTTTTGCCGGATAGGGCGGATCAACCACCTACTATTGATCCTAAATCAGGATTAGGACAGAATACGTCCTAATCCGAAGTAAAAATGGACTTATGGGCAAATTCGTTCAGGGAGAACCTCAACCATGCATTCGCCGATCACACGGCTGCTGACGGTGCTGGAACTGCTGCAATCGTATCAACAGATGAGCGGCTCGGAAATCGCGCGTCGGCTCGAAGTCGATGCGCGCACGGTGCGGCGCTACATCGTCGCGCTGCAAGATATGGGCATCCCGGTGGAAGCCGAGCGCGGCCCGTATGGCGCGTACCAACTGGAACGGGGGTTTAAGCTGCCGCCGCTGATGTTCACGGAGGCCGAAGCGATTGCGCTGACACTCGGCCTGATCGCAATTCGTGAATTCCGTTTTCCCATCGATGTAGCGGCGGTCGAGGGCGCGCTGGCGAAAACCGAGCGCGTTATGCCGGAAAAACCGCTTCAGCAAGTTCGCGCGCTGCAAGAGGCGATCACGTTCAACGTGGGACGCCACCCCGGTGAGCTGCGCAGTGATTTCGTGACGTTGCTCAGCACGGCGGTTCAGCAGGGACAGCGCGTCCACCTGACCTATCGCGCGTGGGGCAGCAGCGATTCGGAACGCGATTTCGATCCTTACGGGATCGTGTTCAACGAGGGCTACTGGTTCACCGTCGGTTACTGCCACCTGCGCCACGATCTGCGCACCTTCCGGCTGGATCGAATTGTGGCGCTGGAAGCGGGCGCGGAGCCGTTTGAGCGCCCGCAGGATTTCGACGCGCTCGCGCAGGTGCTCACCTCATTGAAAACGTGGCCGGGAACGGAACAGGTCGAAGTGCTGCTGAAAACGTCGCTGGAACACGCGCGCGAAAGTATCCCGCCGGAGATGGGAACGTTTGAAGCCTGCGCGGAAGGCGTGATTTTCCGCCGCGCTGCCTATCAACTGGAATGGACGGCCTACGCCCTGCTTTCGCTGGATTTCCCGGTGATTGTGCTTCAGCCTGATGCGCTGAGCGACATTCTGCGGCGGATTGCGAGCAAAGCATCCCAGATTGTCAGCGACTCGGAGGGAGTGACCAAACAAAAAGCGGACGGCGATGAATCGCCGTCCGCCTGATACTGAATTACGCTCGTGAGCTAGATCGAGCCGGTGCTCGGAAACCCATTGCCACCGTTGCTGTTCCCGCCGGGGAAGTTTCCACCATTACCGCCGGGGAAATTGCCCCCGTTGCCGTTGCCACCGGGGAAGCCATTACCACCACGACCGCCGGGGAAGCCGCCGTTACCGTTGCCGCCGGGGAAGTTCCCACCATTGCCACCCTGCTGACCACCATTGCCACCGGGGAAGCCGCCACGACCGCCGAAGCCGCCAAAGCCGCCGCGACGACCAAACTGCAAATCGCCCGTCAGCGTGGTTGCCACGCCGTTACGAGTGACCGTCAGCGTGATGGTGACAGGCGTAGGCGCGGCAGGCGCGCTGGGAGCCGTGTTATTGCCATTCGTAGAGGGTGCAGCGGGCGCGGCAGGCGCAGGGATCAGCGTCGTCCAATCGACCGAGGCAATCGCCGTGCCGTTGACCTGCGTGATCACGTCGGCGGTCGTCAGACTAAACGGATTGTTCGGGGGAACGGCGTCCACTTTGTAGCCGCCATCGACTGATTCCAGCTTCGCGCGCAGGATCAACTCAGCCGCCTGCAAGGGATCGGTTGGAAAGGCGAATGTGCCGCCCTGCCCCAAACGTCCACCGAAGCCCGGCCCGCGTCCGCTGAAAGTCGCCAGCGTCGCATCCACCGAAATCGTATCTGTGCCGCGCTGAACGCTGAGCGTCACGACATCACCGGAAGCCGCCGCTTCGATGATCTTCTGGAGATCACTGGCAGTTTCGACGGTTGTGCCATTCGCGGAGAGGATCACGTCACCGACCTGTAACTTGGCGGCTTCCGCTGGCGAACCGGGACTCACGCGCTGGACGGTCACGCCCGTGCCGGCATCGCTGACCGAGACGCCGAGAAACGTTCGCGCGGCTGACGCCTGGGTCAGCGGCGTGAGAGGAGGCTGCGCCGATGCTGCCGCTTCGGTCGCGCTGGGCGCAGGGGTGCTGCTATCCTGTGCATAACTGATTCCAACAATACTGGATACGACGAGCAGCGCCGAAGCGCCGTAGACTGCCACTTTACGCATTGCTAAAAACCCTTTCTACCTTGATCCATGTGTGCTGTCACGAATTCGGATTGGTACGCTCATGACAGTTTCAACAGTAGCATGACTGATTCGCCGCGTGGTTATCTGCACCCTAAATAACCTTAAATCTGATTTAAGGAAGAAAAGTGATGAGGGCTTGTGAAAAGCAGTTGAAAGTTGAAAGAAATGATGAGAGCGTTAGGATGGCGCACAGCTTAAATATTCTTAAATCTGCGCAGTATGCCTTGATTAACGGGGGAAAAGTCATCACACTTAAGTGAGCATACAATCAGGTGAAAGACCATGCCGCAAATCTTGATGATCGAGGATGATCCGCTCATTGTTGCCCCTGTCAAGCGGGCGCTCGCCAACATCGGCTTTGAAGTCTGGACGGCCTACGACGGCGAAAAAGGCTTGTCGATGGCGCTGGAACAGCAGCCCGATCTGGTGATCCTCGACATTCTGCTGCCCGTCATGGACGGCTGGGCGGTTTGCAAGGGACTGCGGGCGCGCAGCACCGTGCCGATTCTGATGCTGACTGCGCTCGGCGAAGAAGTGGATCGCATTCTGGGACTCGAACTGGGCGCAGACGATTACCTGACCAAGCCCTTCAGCACGCGCGAACTGATCGCGCGGGTGAAAGCGCTGCTGCGCCGGGTCGAACTGGATATGGGGAGCCTCACGCAGACACATCGCATCAAAGTGCGCGACCTTGAACTCGACCTCGATAAGCGGCAGACCTTCAAGAACGGCGCGCTGCTCGACCTGCGCTACAAGGAATTCGAACTGCTCAGCTTGCTGATGGCGAACGCGGGCGAAGTGGTCACGCGAGCGGAGATTTTCGATAAGGTGTGGGGGACAGACTGGCTCGGCGATATGCGCACGCTCGATGTGCATATCCGCTGGCTGCGCGAGAAGATTGAGGCGGACGCAGGCAGCCCGGACTATATCCAGACCGTGCGCGGTGTCGGCTACCGCTTCAGTGCCACCTAGCAACCATGTCGATCCATCTGAGCAGTTTGCGCACGCGCCTGATCGTAGCTTACACCGGGCTGATTCTGCTCGGTTTTGGGATGCTGACCCTGCTGGCAGGCACTCAGCTTTCGTCGGCGGTGCGCAGCGATTACGAGAATCGGCTGGTCAGCGAAACCAATCTGGTGGCAGAGGGCGTGCGCCAATATCTGACGAACAACACCAGCGGAACGATCTCGCAGGCGGACATCAACGCGGCGCTGGCGGCCTACCAAAGCCAGATTGAGGGCGTCGTCACGTTCAATACCGAGGTACGTCCCGCTTTCCCGTTTGGCGGGAATAGTCCGCCCTTCGGAGGGAATAATCCGCCGCCGGGCGCAAACAATCTACCGGGGAATGGTCGCGGGCGAGGCGGACAGGCCAGCCTTCAGCAGCAAAACGGCGACCTGTTGATCACCGACCCGATCATGCTGAGCGGGAATATGATCGGCAGGCTGGAAGTGCGCGTCCCCGAAAGCAGCGTCGATAACGCCGTGCTTCAGCGCTGGCTCGAACTGGGCGGCGGGCTAATCGCGCTGACCCTGCTTGCCATTGGCGCGAGCGTCTGGCTGTCGAATACGCTGATCCGCCCGCTGCGCACGCTGCGTCAATCGGCGCTGCGCGTGTCGCAGGGGGATTTTTCGCAGCGAATCGCCTACACGGGCGTCGATGAAGTGACCGAGGTGGTGAGCGCGTTCAACGACATGGCCTTTCAGGTTGAAAGTATGCTCGAAGAACAGCGCGCCTTCGCCAGCAATACGTCGCACGAACTGCGCACGCCCCTGACGACGATCCGGCTGCGCACCGAAGCCCTGCGCGACGATCCCGCGCTCGATGCCGAAACGCAGCGCCAGTATGTGATCGAAGTGGACGACGAGGTGAAGCGGCTCAGCGGCCTCGTGACCGATCTGACGCTGCTCTCACGGCTGGACGCCGGACGCGCCGAACTCGGCAGCGAACAGATCGATTTTGTGCGCTTCGCCGAGCAGATCGAACGGCAGATGCGCGCTCAGGCGCAGCAGAACAAGATTCAGTTGACGATAGTCACGCCGCCAACGCCGATCATCCTGCAAGGCAGTTTAAGCCACCTGAACGTGCTGTTCCGCAATCTGCTCGATAACGCGATCAAGTATTCGGGAAGCGGCACAACCGTTGAATGGCGCATCGATCTGGAAGCAGAGCGCATCCATAGCCAGATCATCGATCAGGGCAGCGGAATCGCGCCGGAACATCTGCCGCACGTTTTCGAACGCTTCTATCGCGCCGACAAAGCGCGCAGCCGCGAAATCCCCGGCACAGGGTTAGGGCTGGCGCTGGTCAAGTCGATTGTGGACGCCTACAAGGGCGAAATCCGCATCGAGAGCAACGGGAAAGATCAGGGGACGACCGTTCACGTTTGGCTGCCGCTGATTGTGAAGAAGTCGGCTGACGGTGGGCGCTAATCAGGTGCGCCCCTGCCCGTGTGGCTGCCGCTGACCGTGGCGAAATCCGCTGACAGCAGCCACTAATCGTAAATACAACCACAGCAAAAATGCAGGGTACGCCCTGTCCCTTGCCCGATCTGACCGTGTTGTAGGTGGAACCGTAGGGGCGCAGCGTGCTGCGCCTTGTCTCCAACCCCCAAAATCAGCAGAGTCGTCTAAGCGTTTCTGCGCTCTCAAAATAGGTACATTTGTGCGCACAAATGTACCTAGTCAATATAGAATATATGTTCTATAATAGAACTGGTGCGAAAACACCTTTTTCCGCTTCTCGATCGCTATATCCGAAATCGACCCGATGAGGCCACCGTGCTATGTTTTTGACCCTCCCACGCGAACGAAGTACCACCTTCCCGTCCGTGTTTCCCTTCCGGCATCATCCGGTCGCTCAGACTCGCTCATTTCTCCCGACCAAGGGTCGCATCATAGCCCGTTTCTGCCGCTATCCGCGAGGATTTCTTCCCTCACACACTGTATTCGTCTTTGTCCTGTCTTTGACTCAGCACTCAGTACTCAGCACTGTACTTAAGCGTATTCCGGTCTCGTAGCGAGGGAAGAAAATTCGAAAAAGCCTTTTTACCGGTAGGGAAGCCTCGGCTCCGTTAACCCGTAGGGAAGACTATCAAAGTGTCGCCCTCTAAGATACGAGAGGGAAACGAAAACGCCGCGTGATTTATGCGATAGCGGCGGGAATCGTCGCGGCGAAGAGGGTTCGGCGGAAGCCGTAAAAGACCGGGCTGCCGGGGAAGTGATCGCGCAGGCGATCCGTGTAGCGCGCCAGAAATTGCGCGTGCAGCGGCTCCGGCAGGCGTTCGAGGTAGGGGACGAGCGCCGTTCCGCGTGTCCAGTCGCGTACTGCTTCGGCGTTTTCAAGCACATGCGGATAGACTTTCTCGAAAACGGTCAGATTGCGCCCGCCGCTGGCATAGAGCAGTTCAGCGTATTGATCGAGCGGCAGCACGGGGAACGGGCGCACCCATCCATTGAGCGCGTCGCGGAAAGGCTGCTCGGCGGCGATTTGGAGAATTGCCTGATGGGCGAAGCTGTTGTGATTGGACGGTAGCTGAACGACGAGCTGCCCACCCGGTTTGACCAGTCCCAGCAAGCGTGGGATCAGCGCCGGATGATCGTCTACCCACTGAATCGCGGCATTCGAGAAAACCAAGTCCCACTGACCGCTGACCGCCTCGATTTGCCCGAATTCAAAGCGCAGCCCCGGACGCGCCTGCGTGCTGGCTTTTTGCAGCATTTCCGGCGAACTATCAATGCCGACGACCGTGCTGCCGAGGAGCGCATCAGCGAGGCGACGGGTGAGTTCGCCTGTGCCGCAGCCGAGATCAAGGACGGACAGCCCCTCGCGGCAATCGATTAATCCGAAAAGGTCATCGAAGGGGGCGAAGCGTTCCTTCTCAAACTGGCGATAGAGGTCAGGATTCCAGGGCATGGTTATGCTCCCCTTCTCGTTGAAATGAGTGTTAATAGCTGCATCTTAGCCGAAAATAAGTTATCATTCAAACTGATAATTTCGATGGAATTTATAGAGCTTCTCTATCATGAGCCTTGACCTGCATAAACTTGGCATTTTCGTGACGATTGCGCGGCTGGGGAGCTTCACGCGCGCGGCGGATCACCTGCACATGACGCAGCCGACGGTTTCGCAGCAGCTTGCCATGCTCGAAGCGCAAATCGGGACGGCGCTGATCGAGCGCGACACGCGGCGGCTGCATCTGACGGCGGCGGGCGATGTGCTGCTGCCCTACGCCGAAAAACTGCTGACCGCATCCGACGAAGCGCTCGAAGCCACGCGCGCCGCCGCCGGGCTTGCGGATCGCACACTGCGACTGGGCGTCGGGCACACAATGGCGACTTATCTGCTGCCGGGGCTGCTGAACCGTTACCAAGCTCGTTTCCCGAAGCACCGCGTCCGCATCAGCGTGGGCAACACGGCGGAACTGCTGACCGCCGTCGCTTCAGAAGCCATCGAGATCGCGCTGGTTGGCTCCCCTGCGGAGCATCCTGATGTGCTGGTGACGCCGTTCATGCACGATCACCTGGTGGTGATCGTTGCGCCGAGCGATGACTGGGCGAGTCGCAGCGAGGTCGATCTGCAGGAACTACGCGAGCGCACGCTGCTCACCCGCGAACCGGGATCAGCGCTGCACGCAAGCGTCGAGCGCCTGCTGGGGACGACGATCCTCGCGGGCGACTCGGTGATTCAGCTTGGCGAAACGGAAGCGATCAAGCGCAGTGTGGAAGCGGGTTTAGGGGTGGCGCTGATTCAGGGGATCGCTATCGAGCGCGAAGTGCAGGCCGGGAACCTGTGCAGCCTGCGCTTACGAGGCGGGGATGACAGCCGAACCTATGCCTATGCTCGCCGCAGCCGACACGAACTGTCGTCCGCCGCGCAAAATCTGGTTGCGCTGCTTGAGGCAAACTGATCTCAGACGCCGTTTCTGGCCTGATTGAGCGCGTCGGCGAGGGATTCTTCATAGGCGCGGCTGGTCAGCGTCGCCCCGGTGATGACGTTGGTGGGCGCTTTCTGCGCCTGAATCGCCTCCTGAACCAGATAGGGCATGGCCTGTTCGTTGATGCGCTGCGAGGTGCGGCGATCATGCGGGTAGTCGAGGAACTGAACATCGGCGAGCTGACCATTCTGAATTGTCACTTGTACCTCGACATTGCCGTAAAAGGCGTCCTCGGACGCTCCGGCGTAAATGCCATCCTTATACTGACCCTGCGTGACGGGAGTCGCCGTCGGCGGAATAGGCGTAGGCGAGGGGAGGATCGGCTGGGGTGTTGAGGTGGCGCGCTGGGCGGCGGAGACAATCTGCTGAGAAATTGGCACGGTGGGGGATGCAGGGATCGATGCAAGCGCCTCCGATCCTCCGGTGGCGGGAGAAATTTCGCTGCTGGCGGGGTCGGGCTGAACGAGACGTTCATGGACAGCGTAGGCGACGAAGGACAGCACGACAAACCCCGACACGAAAAATTTGCGCAGCGCTAGCGCTGCGGGAGAGGTTCGATTGGAACGCGCTTTAGACACGACTACTTTCCTGTCTCGGATCAACACTGTCACTATAAAAGTAAACGATTGGTATCAGATTAATTTAACCGCGCTTCAACCTTAATTTTCCTTAAATCACGGAATTATCCCGGCAAAAGCGCATCACGAGAGGCCAAAAGCGTCACGAAGGATGGCGCGCTGAATTCGCTGATATGCCTGTGCCATCTCGCGGGCGCTGTAGGGCGCGCGACACTCGACCCACCAGAAGACGAAGCCAATCTGCGAACTGGCGAGGTAATTCGCCAGCATGGGCAGCGGAATTTTACTGCGTTCTTCAGCGAAGGCGCTGCGCAGGCTTTTTTCCACACGCTCGGCGTAGCGGGCGCGAACTTCGCGCTGAAACAGGCTCATGTCCGCGCCGTGCATCAGCTCAAAAAAGAGGGGGCGCGCCTGAAACATGCGATCAAACAGGGTGACGAGCGTCTCGGAGGCGTCTTCGGCGATCATGTCTTCGAGATTGAAGGTTTCGGGAACCAGATCGCCCACGTCGGCGAAATGGGCGCTCAGGAGAAGGGCTTCCTTGCTGCTGAAATGGGCGTAAAAGGTGGTGCGCCCAACATTGGCACGCTCGGCGATTTCCTGCACGCTGACGGCGTAATAGCCCTTCTCGGCGACCAATTCCATCATGGCGGTTGTCAGCGCCTGCCGCGTCCGCTCTACCCGGCGATCTGCTTTGTGATCTGTCATGCTCAACTCCGAACACTCTGGCGCAATTGTTCCATAACGAACAGTGTGCCGCCGCTGTTGCTCGATTTCAAGCCCACTTGATCGTATAGATAAAGGGAGACAAATCAACCCATCTTAAGGAGAACCACCATGCATCAACATCTGCTGCCCTCGATGCCCGATTATCAACTGAAAATTCCGCGCTCACTGCAAATTCTGATCCTGATCGGGGCGATGGGCGGGATTCTGGGCGTTTTTCTGCTGATTGAAAATCAGGCGCTGCTGGCAAGCCTGCTGCTAATCGGCGCAGTCGTGATCGGCGGGATTGGCACGACGCTGATGGTCGTGATCAACCCACAGGGGCGCGAGCGCGCTCGCCAGCAAATGATCGACGCGGTGCAGTGGAACGGCAGCGAGCAGGTGCTCGATGTGGGCTGCGGTAACGGGATCGTGCTGCTGGCAGCGGCTCAACATTTGACGCCGGGCAAAGGAAAAGCGCTTGGCATCGACATCTGGGTCGAAGGATCGGGCGAGCAAAACGCGCAGACCCTGCGCAAAAATGCCGCGCTGGAAGGCGTGACGGATCGGGTCGAACTCCAATCGGTCGATGCGCGCAAAATGCCGTTCGCAGACGCCCGCTTCGACGTGATTTTCGCCAGTTTGTCGCTGCATCATATGGGCGACAGCGCCGACCGCAAGCACGCCGCGACTGAAATGCTGCGCGTCCTCAAGCCGGGCGGGATCATCCTGATTTACGACCTTCTGCCCATCGCCGTCGGAACGGCACACATGCTGCTCGAACTCGGCGCAAGCGAAGCTCATGGCCTGAGCGGAATCTTCATGCGGACGGTGCGGATTCAGAAGGCACGCTAGAGTTGGGCAAAAAAAGCGCCGCCGAGTGATTCGGCGGCGCTTTCCGGTTATCTGGTGCTGGGGGACCTGGATTCGAACCAGGATTAACGGCTCCAAAGGCCGCGGTTCTGCCGTTGAACTATCCCCCACTATTGCATGGCATTATAGCAGAAATGGGGTGTGTGACAACCCCCTACGAACCGTCACGACTGCTCTTGCTAATGGCGCGCTCGACCGGCACAACGAACAAAATCCCGTGATCGGGGCTGCTCAAATCGCCGAGCGCCTGATTGGTGGACGCGATCAGCGGATCGACGAGCGCATCTTCGACCAGGGAGAGAATGATCATGCTGTGTTCTTCCATCTCGTCGAGAATCACCGCCATCGCCGCGCCCATCGAAACCATCATGCGCGGCAGTTCGACTGATCCCGACTTGAGTTCCTCCTGAAGCGCGTGTAACCCATGCGAGGGGACAATCGTCACGCCGGGCGCGCCCGCTTCCTGCCACGCCTGTGCGATGTCCAACCCGGCTTCTCGCTTCGCCGTCACCAATACGACCAATTTCATCCGGCCTGCTCCCTGAATACCTGACGTACCAGAATCGGGGTGACAATCGGCGTGAGCAAGATGACGAGGAACAATGACGTGAATAACGCCTGCCCCGCCTGAAAAACCCCCACCGTCAGCCCCAGCGATGCGACGATCAACCCGACTTCGCCGCGTGGAATCATGCATACCCCTAATTGCAGCGCCTCGCGCTCGTTGAAGCCGCCGAGACGCGCGCCGACACCACAGCCAAACACTTTGGCGAGCAGCGCGGCAGCGAACAACAGCAGCGCCAGCGGCAGCCCGCTCAGCGGAAAGCTGCGTAAATCGGTTGCCAGCCCCACGTTGATGAAAAAGATCGGCACGAGCAGCGTATAGGCTATCGAACTGCTGGTCGTCTCGATTTCGTGGCGCAGGCTTTCATGGACTCGGCTGAAACCTACTCCGGCAATGAACGCGCCCGTGATCGCCGCGACCCCGCCGAAGGTTTCCGCCGTCCAGCCAAACAACAGCGCCAATAACAGCGCGACTGCCGGAATCCCATACGACTGTTTGACCGATGGCATCCGGTCGAGCCAGTGGATCAGGCGCGGCAGTCCAAACCATGCCAGCGCGAACGCCCCCATAATATACAGCGCCATACGAACAATGACTAATACCAGCCCGCCCAGGTCAAAAGCGGAGCCACTGGCGCTGCTTCGGCTGACCGCGACGGCAAGCGAGACGAGCAGCAGCGCCAGCACATCATCGACGAGCGCGGCTCCAAGCAGCGCATTACCGACTTTGGTACGGAGCAAGCCCAATTCGAGCAAGACCTGTGCCGAAATACTGACGGAAGTCGCCGCCAACGCGACCCCTGCGAAGAGCGCGGGCTGCCAGCCGTAGCCGAACAATACCGCGAGGATCATGCTCAGGATAACCGTACCGAATGAGCCGAGAAACCCAGCGATCCCCGCCAGCCTGCCCATTTTGGCGAGTTCGCCCACGTTGACTTCCAACCCGACAAGGAACATCAGCAGCAGGACGCCCAATTCGGCAAGCTGCGCGATGGTTTCGTGCAGATCAATGCCGTTGAGGAGCGGCGCATGGAGCAAATCGAGCAAGGTGGGGCCGAGAATCACGCCGACGATCAATTCGCCCAGCACGCGCGGCTGAGCGAAGCGGCGCGCCAGCGCGCCGCCAATCCGCGAGGCGGCAATGATCACGCCGAGGACGAGGAAAAGGGCAACTGCGGGGTTCTGTTCCATCGGACTCCTTTAGAGAATAGAGCTAGAGATAGAGATTCAAGTGGTGCGGGAAGCGTCGCACAAAGGGCGCAACAAAGCGCGCACGGAACGATTTTCCATTTTTCAGATTGGGCGGCAATGGTTATGATAACCAATTATTGAGCGTGAAAGGGGACATTTTCATGGAATTCAGATCGCTGGGCGGTTCCGGCTTGAAAGTACCTGTCCTATGCTTCGGCACGGGAACATTTGGCGGCAAAGGCGACTTCTTCAGCACCTGGGGCAACAGTGACATTGACGAAGCGACTCGGCTGGTGGATATTTGCATCGATGCGGGCGTGACGATGTTCGATACCGCCGACGTGTACTCAGATGGTCACTCAGAGGAAATTCTCGGTCAGGCGATTGGGGATCGGCGCAGCAAGGTGATCATTTCGAGCAAGGCAACGTTCAGCATGGGCGACGGCCCGAATGATGTCGGCTCGTCGCGCTATCACCTGATCAGTGCCGTCGAAGCCAGTCTGCGCCGCCTGAAAACTGATTACATCGACATTTATACACTGCACGGCTTCGATGCGCAGTCGCCGCTCGAAGAAACGCTGCGCACGCTCGATACGCTCGTCCAGAGCGGCAAGGTGCGCTATATCGCCTGCTCGAATTTTTCCGGCTGGCATCTGATGAAGTCGCTGGCGATCTCGGATAAATTCGGCTGGGCGCGCTACGCGGCGCATCAAGCCTATTACTCGCTGATTGGGCGCGAATACGAGTGGGAACTGATGCCGCTGGCGCTGGATCAGAAGGTCGGGACGCTGGTGTGGAGTCCGCTGGCAGGCGGACGGCTGACCGGAAAGTTCCGGCGCAACCAGCCGATGCCGGAAGGGACACGCATTCAGCAGGGCGGCGGCGAAGGGCCGCTGCGTACCGAACTGCTCTATAACATCGTGGACGCGCTCGACGAGGTTGCGGCGGAAACGGGCAAGACGGATACGCAGGTCTCGCTCAACTGGCTGTTGCAGCGCCCAACTGTTTCCAGTGTGATCATTGGCGCACGTACCGAGGCGCAGCTTCGGCAGAATCTCGGCGCGGCGGGGTGGGCATTGACAGCGGAACAGGTCGCCAAGCTCGACGCCGCCAGCCGGATGGAGCCAATTTACCCTTACTGGCATCAGTGGAGCTTTGATCGCAATCCGCGCCCGGTGGATTGGCCGTAAGGGGAGGGTTCAGGGGGTTGGGTCAAGCGGTTGGCTCAACCCAATATATTAATTACTATATTACGATAAATTTCCAATTTGCAAAATTTCGAACAAACAAATCGAACGTTCGTTCGATGCGGAAATGGCACTCTTATCTAAGGGCTGGCTGTTGGATTTTAGGGAAAAAATGGGCGAAAAATGGCTGTTTTTCGAGCTTTTTCCTTCGAACAAAGCGTTCGAAATGCGTTCGATTGAGGGGAAATCGAACGTTCGAAATGATCGAAGCGTTCGATGGTGAACACGGTAAGTTGTCCCGTATGCAGTTGTTCGAACGGCGCTATATAATCAGCGTTTTGGGATGGGATAATACGAAAAAAGGTGTTTCAGAACTGCAATTTGCGCAAAACAGACCGCATCCCTGACCCATAGGCATCAAGATAAGCAATTTCAAGCGCACAACCCCCATTTTTGCGTGTCTCCACTTTGCAAACGCAGCTATAGTGAAGCTGTTGATCACGAACAACCATCGAGGTCGCCATGCGCGACAACCTTACATTCACGCCGAACGTCTTCGTCGTTTATCCTGAGCATCAGAAGCTGGTTTCCGGTGAGATCAGCTTTGCCGAGTACAGCCGCCGAAAATTGCGTAGGTTCATCGTCGCTTTGGCCTTGATACCCATCCTCGCAATTGGCATCCTGTTCACTTTCAGTCGTTTTGATCCTAGCGAAACCTGCACCCCTATTCTCCTAATCGCTGTCTTTGTGATATTGGTCAGTTCAGAGTCAGTATCTGCATTGAATTCGGTGCAAATCTATCACCGCTTAGAGAACGGTGAGTTTCTTGATGGTCATATCGTCGCCAGCGAATTCTATGCACAGAGTACAGGGAAAAACATGGATTTCCGTCTCAGCGTAGTCTATAACTTTCAGACTTCTCAGGGTATCCCACACACGGGAACGGCTGAAGTATCACGACGGGATCTATTATGGCAGGCGCAAGCTGAATATCCGGGGATGAGTGACCTGTTTCTGAGCGACGAAGATAAAAAACGACTGCAAGAATTTTCGCCCCCGCCGAATACACCTGTGAAAATCCGCTACGTGAACGACAACCTGTTCTCCGTGATGTGAGGTCGCTATGCACACTCAATCCAACGCCCATGCCCACCCTTTCGTTGTTGATCCTGAAAACCGACCGCTGGTTTCGGGCGAAATCAGCTTCACGCAGCGCAGCCAGCAAAAAGTGCGGAATGCGGTCATCTGCTGTGTTCTTGCGCTGCTGGTCGGGTTGGGATTGTGGCTGTTTTACGAAAGTTTTGATCGCGTCAGGCTCATGACCTATTTCATAATCGCCTTATTTACCTCTCCGCTGCTTATCACCGCAATTTCTAATTTATACTCAGCGCGGCTTCATCGACAGCTCGCAGAGGGTCAGTTTCTTGAGGGTCGAATCATCAGCAGCAAACTTGCATGGAAATCACGTGGGAAAGGGAGTGGCCTTCGCCTTGAAGTGATCTATCACTTTCAGACACCCGACGGCAACTCGCTACAGCGCAGCGTCAAGGCATGGCGTCGTGACTTATAGAAGCCAGAATCAGCTTACCAAGACCAATATGTTTATTTTCATAAACTCAAGCCCAGTGCAGAGGAAAACAAGCAGCTACAAATATTCGCGCCGCTACCTGACACGCCGATCAAAATCCGCTACGTGAACGACTTTATCTATCGCGTGATGTAAAAGCGAGGCGATTTCTGAATTGGGATTTGCATCCATCGTTATGAGGGCAGGTCTGAGACCTGCCCCTACGGATGCCGTGATTCGTCAAGGCGGGGTAACGGGTGTCCCCGGAACCGGGTAAGCGTTGCCGAAGGAGCCGGGAATTTTTGTCGGCGTGGGCAGCGCGGGCGCGTTGTAGTCAATCGGCAGCGCGTCGATATAGGACTGCGTGTCGAGGACGAGCAGCGAAAGCCAGCCGATTGTCCCATTCACGTTGACCTTGATCCAGCCGTTCTGGTAGGGACTGCGCCCAAGCAGATCAACGACTGTGCCGTCGTTGACGATGCCAATCGCCGGGAAAGTCACATCCGGCCCCCGGCGCAGGTTGACTCCGGTTGGGGCTTTGACGCGCGCTTTCGTGCCGAGTTCGCCGAGGCGCTGGGGCGGGAGCGGCGTCTGCGAGTAGACGGCTGTAATATTGGTGGCGTTGGTCGCCAAGAGGGAAGCGGCGATCCAGCCGGTTTGACCATCCTGAAGGCGGACGTTAAACCAGGTGCGATCCGGGTTTTGCCCCAGAATGGTGACGTTTTGTCCGCCGGGAACCTGCGTGATCACGCCGGAATAGAGGTCAGGCGAGACGCGCAGATTGACCGATCCCTGCGTGCTGGCGTAACCGGGCTGCGGCAGAACCAGCGGGCGATCAAAGAGCGAGACGGGGAGATTGACCAGATAGGAACTGTCGAGCGGCACAGGGATGCTCGGCGGCGCGCTGGCAGTCGAGACGTTGCCAGCGGGGTGCGCGACGGTGATTTCCTCACCCGGCAGAAGGGTCTGCTGCTGACCGACTGCCAGCACCGACGCCTGCCCTTCCAAGCCGATGAAGATGGTATTGCTGTCATCGCTGGCGACCAGCACCGTACCGACAAAGATCAGCGAACTGCTGTTGACAGCGAGACGCGCCTGCGCGCTGGTCGTTTGCAGGACGACAACGTTACGCGGCGAGGCGGTGCATCCCGGCGGCGCGGGATTGGTCTGAATGACGCTCGAAGTCCAGGGCGGGAAGTCCGATCCGGTCACGTCGAACAGGGTCACATCGCCGAGCATGAGCATACTCACGTTGATCGGATCGGGGAGGCGCAGCCAGGCCACCCCCAAACTGTGATTCTCAGGCACAATAGGCGCGGTGCGAATCGCCTTGACCGTGCTGACATCGACCAGCGCTCCGAGCGGCGCAAGCGCGTTGCTGACCAGCCCGGACGGTTCCGCGGCGGGCGCTGCGCCGCCATTGCAGACATAGCCACCCGGCTTGTTGATACAGGCGCTGCTGGCATCCGTCCAGAGCGACTGGAGCAGCGAATCGCAGGTATCAGCGGCTGCTTCAGGCGCATCCTGCGCGTAAATGGGCGCGAGGATGGCAGCGGCGATTAAAGAAAAGGCGATAATCAAAAGTAGTCTAAATCTGCGCATCGTCATCATTGTGAAAAGCTTCGCCAGAATAGGCTCGATTGTACCAGATTGTGTGCTAGAGTCGTGTTACAACGTGGACACTGGAGCAGTTTCTTTGAACGCAACAAATGACCCCCCGATTCGCCTGCTGACCAAATTCGCGCAGGCGTTCCCAGCCAAATCCCCGCAAATCGTCGTTCAGGCTCCCGACCGCGAGATGTGGGCAGCAGCAAGTTTCAACGGCACGGCCAACTGCACCGTCTGCACGGCGGACGGCGAAGGACGCACGACTTTCAACTATCAGAGCGCGAAACGCAAGCAGACGGTTCACCGCCGCCCGATTCCGCGCTGGGCGCGCTATCTTGCCGGGGTGAGCGTGCTGCTCGAAGTGCCGGAGATGCCGGGAGTCGATGTGGTGGTCTGCGGCGATGAACCGACTGGCCCGCGCTACGATTTCTCGCTGGGGATGCTGTTCGCGGCGCTGTGGTACGAGATCAACATGGAGACGTGCGATCCCGACGTGCTTCAGGAAGTCACCGAGCGCGTGCGCCGCGAATATATCGAGGGGCAGCCGCCCCGCCCGGTGAAATAGGAATCATCATGCCCGATGCCGCGAAACAGGAACGAATTCGCGAGATGGAAATGGCGCTCGGCGCGGCACTCGCCGAGGTCAGGCCGGACGCGCACCTGTCGTGGAAATCGATGTTCGGGGGCGCAGGCTATTATGCCGATGGCGTGATGTTCGCAGCGTGGTTCGGCGCGGGACCGGCGCTCAAGCTGTCGGAGGCAGATCGCGCGGAACTGCTCAAGGTCGCGGGCGCGGTGCAGTCGCAGTCGGCGCAGTACATCGAAGTGCCGCCCCCTTTCGAGGATGATCCGCATTTGCTGGAAGCGTGGGTTGAGCGGAGCGTCGATTTCGTCAGCAGCGCGGGGAAGAAGAAAAAACGGAGCTAGGAACAATCAACGGACGCGATAAATCGCGTCCCTACGGAATGTATTGGTAAACCCAGCGGATTTCATCTGGTCATCTACTCCTTACGAAAAGGATCACTTTATGTCACGCACGTATGATGTTCTGTGCATGGGACGCAGTTCCATCGACCTGTATTCGAATGACGTGGGCGCGCCATTCGAGGAAATCACCAGCTTCGCGGCGCTAGTGGGTGGCTGCCCGACCAATATCAGCGTCGGGACGCGCCGTCTGGGGCTGAAATCCGCGCTGATGACGGGCGTTGGCAATGATCGCGTCGGCGATTTCATCAAGCATTTCCTGAATCGGGAAGGCGTCGAGATGAAGTTCACGGTCACTAAGCCCGGTCATCGCACCAGCGCCGTCCTGCTCGGCATCCAGCCGCCCGATAAGTTCCCGCTGATCTACTATCGCGACAACAACGCCGACATCGAACTCAATATTGACGACGTGCTGGCTGCGCCGATTGCCGACAGCCGCCTGCTGCTGATCAGCGGCACGGGCTTGTCGAAGGAGCCGAGCCGGAGCGCGACCCAGTTCGCGGCGGAAGTCGCCAGCAGCGCGGGAACCGATGTGGTGCTCGACATCGACTACCGCCCCGATCAGTGGCACGATGCGCGCGCCTTCGGCATGACTATTCGCGTGACGCTGCCGCTGTGCGACATCGCGATTGGCACGGAAGACGAGATCAAGGCGGCAACGGGCGCGACTGATCCCGAAGACGCGGTACAGCGCTTACTCGCGGGCGTGCGCAAAGCGGTCGTGTTCAAGCGCGGCGCGGACGGCGCAAGCGTCTACACCAAGTCCGGCGAGGTTTTCAACGCGCAGCCCTTCAAAATCGAGGTACTGAACACGCTCGGCGCGGGCGATGCATTCGCCAGCGGCTTCATTTACGGCTATCTGCAAGGTTGGGGCTGGGCGAAAGCCGCTCGGATGGGCAACTCGACGGGCGCGATTGTCGTCACGCGGCAGGGCTGCGCCAACGATATGCCGACGCTGCCGGAAGCACTGGGACTGGTCGAGGCGCAGGGCGGCTTTTAGAGAGCTATCAGCGGTCAGCTTTCAGCTTTCAGCAAGCATCGCCGCCAAGGGTTTAAACCCCTGGCTACAAAATACCTAACGACCCACTGAAGGGGTCGTCTCTACCGTTGCGGATAAGCGTTCCACATCTATGTTTGGATAGAGAGTTTAGAACCCATTGTCTCTCAGGGGTTGCGCATCTTTCGGATCAACTGGCGCGCTTCATCGACGGTGTTCGCCGTGACGAGCTTGCCCTGAAAATGCGACCCCAGCAGGCGATTCAGGGCAAAGGAAAACGCGCGAACGCTCGCGTTTCCCGGCACAGAGACGGTCATCCCGGCATTGGGCGGTGCGTTCATCACGGCGTAGCGCCAGTAGCGGAGCGCCCAGAGCGGCGGCGTTTGCGCGGCGGTATCGACCGTGTGGACGATCACATCCACACAATGATCGACTGAGCGCATCAGGCGCACCCCTTCATCAAGGGAGGCGAGATATTCCTCAAGCACCCACTCTCCATCGTAAGTTACGCAGAGAATGGTCTGCTTGGGATTGTCCCAGGCGACCGTAATTTTCATCACGCCACCCCTTAATCCCCCGACATCCTGTTTCGCCGCGCAAAAACTCGTTCTAACATTCGCAATCCTGCGGACTAGCTGGCGGACATACTGATCGGGCCGGTGGTGGGAACGACTGGCCCTGACAACAGAGCGCCTGTAACGGTATCGCGGATGATCCAGGGATGGGTGAGGTAGGTAGGCTGCGTGTACGATTGCCCCGGTGGCAGCAGACGGTAGAGGACTTCGTGACAGTTGAAATCGATCCAGATGACCGAAACGATACGCTTGCTGTTGTTGGCGAAATTGGCGGTCGTCGCGTTATCGCTGTTGATCGAGCAGCCACCCCCTACTGGACTGACGGCCTGCACGGGAAAGCTCGCGGCGAGCGCATCCTGCGCGGCCTTTAACTGATCGGCGGGGATGGGTGCAGCAGCAGTCACCGGGACGCTGAGCAACGCCAGCGGCACGGCGTTCAGCGAGGCGGGATCGTAGGGCTGCACCGGACTCGCCAAATCGGTTGCATTGAGATTCTGATCCACGTGAAGTGTAATCTGACTCCCTGCTGGAACGTAGTTGTCCTGCTTGAGCGTGACTTTTGCGCCCCCTTCCAGCACGTTGACCGTCATTACGCCGCCCGGCTGCGCCTGAAGATAGACCGTCGAGCCGAGGCTGATGCTCACGCCATTGACGATCAGATTGACTTTGTAACCGCCCTGCGGATTCTGGATCAGGATGCCGCTGTCCGGGGCCTGGGCGCAAGGCGCATCGGCGAGGCCACTCTTAAAATAAAATGCCTGCATCGGCCTGAGGCGAGTCGGGCTGCCCGCCGCCATAACATCGAGGGTTTGCGGGTCACCTTCGACGGTCATGAAGGACGCAGAAACCCACCCCAGATCGCCGTTCTCCAGCGGAACGTGCAGCCAGTTCCCCGCGTCGGCGCGACCGTCTACCGTAACCGACTGCCCTTGCAGCAGTCGATTAATGATCACATCGCTGGTGGATGGAGTGCGCCAGACATTGATCGTGTCGGAAGCGGTTGCCTTCAGCGGAACCAACGCCTCATCCGTAGGAACGAGATTCTCCATTTGCACATCGCCGAACAGGATAAAGGTGACATTCTGACCGGGCAGCGTATCGGGCAGGTTGGCCTGAAGCTTCATCAGCGCCACGCCCCAGCTTTTTTGCTGTTGGTCGAGCGGACTAAGCGTCAGCGTTTTGAGGTTATTCACGGCAGCCAGATCGCCCGGTTGACGAAAGGTAATCGGTGGGGTATTGGGTTGAGCTTTAGCGGAGAGAACGACATTCCCGTAGCAAACCTGATTGCGCGCGATCCCGCTGCACACCGAATTCGTATCTGCGAGTGCCTGCTGAACAATCGCCGGGCAGGTGGTGGCACGAGCGAACGCGATAATCGAGGTAAACAAAAATAAGGGCAGCAAAAGCAGCGTGTAGATTTTTTTCATTGTGACCTCAAATGGCTGGGTTTAAGTCTATTCTAGTGCCGAATCGCCTATTCGATGTGGATGTCATAGGCTGGCGGTGCGACATTCGATTGGCTCCACGCCACCCTTTCTTAAAACTCGCTCTGCTATAATAGGGCGCGGGAGTATAAAGATGAAAATTTCCAGAAGTCTCACGATTGTAATCCTTCTCCTGCTAGCGGCAGCGGTCGCCGCGCAGGGGAGCATTTCAGGCACGGTCTACCAGACCGCCAACGTCCGCAGCGGGCCGGACACGCGCTTCGCTATCGTCGGCCAGTTGAGCGCGGACGACAAGGTGGAGATCGACGGGCGTAATGACGATGGGCGCTGGCTGCATGTCATTCTGACGGACGGAACTAAAGGCTGGCTGCCGGTGTTCGCGCTGATCACCAGCGGCGACCTGACCACCCTACCCGTTATCGGCGAAGATGCCAGCACGCCAGAAGCGCAAGCGAGCGTCAGCATCATCTCGTATGGGCGCGTCAACGTGCGCAGCGGGCCGGGCATCGGCTACGATATTGTCGCCCAGCTTGACGTGAATGATGAGGCCGATGCTATCGCGCGCAGCAACGCCGAAAGCGACTGGCTGCTGATCCGCGTCGGCACGATTGAAGGCTGGGTCGCCTATTTCACGGTCAATGTGCAAGGCGACGCGCATACGCTGCCCGTGCTGGTTCCCGACAGCGGCGGTCAAAGCCTGATTCCGCCGTCGCGGCTGCTGCACACCCGCTTCAATGTGCGCCTGCACGAAGCGCCAAATCTCAATTCCAACATTGTCGCGATTGTGCCGTTCAACAGCGAAGTCACGCCGATTGGTCGCAGCGCCGATGGCAACTGGCTTTACGTCGGCTTCAAAGGACAGTCCGGCTGGAGTGTCACGCCGCTTCTCGATATTTCGAGCGAGGAAGTGCAGACGCTTCCGCTGTATGGACAGCCTGACGCCTTGTCCGGTATCGCCGCAACTGCCGAAGCCACAAGCGAACCCTAGCCAAAACGGTTCATATTCTTCTAATCCGGGCTGTGTATGGTGAATGGGGTTTGTAACAATCGCATAAAGGATAGGCATCGTGCATTTTGACGCTATTGTGATCGGAACGGGACAGGCGGGGCCGCCGCTGGCGCGCAAGCTGGCGGATCAGGGAAAGAAAGTGGCGGTCGCCGAAGGGGGAGTGTTCGGCGGCTCGTGCGTGAATTACGGCTGCACGCCGAGCAAAGCCATGATCGGCAGCGCCAATGCGATTGCGATGGCGCGGCGCGGGAACGATTTCGGCTTTCAGGCCGGGGAGGTCACGGCAGATTTCACGCGCATCGTCGAGCGGCGCGACGCGATTGTGCGCGGCTCGCGCGACGGCCTGATCAAGAGCCTCGAAAAACGCCAGAATATCACGATTTATCGCCAGTACGCCGCCTTCGAGTCGGCGCACAGCGTCCGCGTGGGTGACGATCTGATCGATGCCGACCAGATTTACATCAACACGGGCGCGCGTGCCGTCATCCCTGAAATCGACGGACTGGACAGCGTCCCCTACCTCGACAATATCAAGCTGATGAGCCTGACCGAACTGCCGAAACACCTGATCATCCTCGGCGCAGGCTATATCGGTCTGGAATTCGCGCAGGCGTTTCGACGCTTCGGCAGCGAGGTGACAGTCGTCGACCAAGTGCCGACGCTGCTCGAACGAGAGGACAAAGAATTCGGCAAGGCGACGCGCAGCCTGCTTGAAGGCGAAGGGGTCAAGTTCGCGCTCGATACCCAGATCGCCAAGGTCGATCAGCATGAGGGGCAAGTTCGCTTACAGATCAAACTCAAGAGCGGAACAAAGCAAACGATCAGCGGATCGCACCTGCTGGTTGCCACCGGACGCCGCCCGAACAGCGATCAGCTTGGCACAGACAAAGCGGGGCTGGAACTGGACGACAAAGGCTATATCCAGGTCGATGATCACCTGCGTACCAACGTCGAAGGCGTTTACGCGCTGGGCGATGTGAACGGCAAAGGCGCGTTCACGCACACCTCGTATGACGACTACCTGATCATCACGAATAACCTTGAGGGGGGTCGCAAAAAAGTCTCGGATCGCATTCTGACCTACGCTGTTTTCACCGATCCACCGCTGGCGCGCGTCGGCATGAATGAGCGCGAGGTGCGCGCCGATGGACGCGAGGCGCTGGTCGCCACCATGCCAATGGAGAAAGTCGGGCGGGCGACGGAGTTCGGACAGACGGAAGGCATGATGAAAGTGCTGGTCGATGCCGAAAGCAAACACATCCTCGGCGCGACGCTGTTTGGGCTGACGGCGGATGAGGTGATCCACAGCTTTACCGATCTGATGTACGCCAAGGCACCCTACACCGTCACGCAGAACGCCGTCCACATCCACCCAACCGTTTCAGAACTGCTGCCGACGATGCTCGAACAGTTGAAGCCGCTCAAGTAAACAGGAATCAAAGGGGCTGATCTGCGATCAGCCCCCGAAAAATTATCGGCTTGCCCCTACCCCAACAATCCCAGACATTAGCCTTGACCCTGCTGATTGTTTGCCGGGTTACCTGCTTGATTCCCCGCGGTGTTATTGTTTGCAGGATTACTCGCTGGATTCCCAGCGGCGTTATCGTCTGGCTCTCCGCCCCCATCGTCTGGATTATCTGTATTATCGACTTTTTCAAAGGTCGCTTCGGCTATACTCTTGAGCTTCTTCAGCGCCTGTTCGCTGAAGAGGCCGACCAAAGCGCCAATCGCCAAAAAGCCAAACGGATTTTCCTGTGCCTGAGTCGGCTGGGGCATGAATCCCGCGCGCAACACGAAGTAGAACAGGATGGCGAGGATTCCACCTTGGAAGGGTCGCAGGAGGTAATAGGGAATCCAGTGATTATACCAGCGCTCTTTCCGATCACGCTGCCTCGAAACATGGAACCAGTAGGAACGTATCGCGTGAACCATCCCCCCCAGAGCACCGCATACGGCCACGAGGAAAGCGAACTGCATTTCCTGTGTGAGATTGATCGGAATCCACAGGAAATAGTAGGAGAATTCCGGCGCGGGAATCACTGTCGTCTTACTCGCGATCCCAGGGATTGGAGTGGGTGCTGAAGGGACTTCTGCTGTTGATTCTGGAGTCGCTCCTGGTGCTGGAGAGGCTGTTGGTGCAGGGTTCACGTTTTCCGCTGAGCCCAAAATTTCTGGGGGCGGCGTCGCTTCTGCCGTTGCTACGGGCGTGTTTACGGACGTATTTGCAAGCGATGTAAACACCAGAGGCAGCTTGAGGAGTTGAACCAGCCAGACCACAAGGATCAGCGCAACGAAGACGTTGTACGCACCTACGAAGATGATGACAGCCATTTCTTGGACTGTGTATGGCGGCGCAGGGGGTGGCGGCGAAGGGGGTGGCGAAGGCAGATCATCGAGGGGCAGCGGCGGTATAGGTGGTGGCGGCGGCAGCTCATCGTGTGGAATAGGATTGGCAGGCGCAGCAGGATCAGCAGGCACAGCGGGATTCGCAGGTGGAATGGGCGGCGCAGCGTCTACGGGCGGAACTGGAGCGGCAGGCGCATCACCAGCAGGAGCGGGAGGATTGGCAGGCGCGTCACCAGCAGGCACAGCGGGGTTCGCAGGTGCAGCGGGATTCGCGGGTGCGGCATCCACAGGTGGCAAATCAGGCGGCGAATTCGCAGGTGGCTGATCGGCGGGCGGCATCGGATCAGCGGGTGGAATGGGTGGCGCGGGATCAGGAGGCGGTGCATCAGCAAGCGGTACAGGATGTACGGGCGTTTCTCCTGACGCAGGCTCCGGTGGTGGGATCGATTTTTTTGGCTTAGCGGGAGGGGGATCAGATGGAGGAATAGGAGCGTTTTCGTCAGCCATAGATACCTCTGCTACTAATTTGTTAACAATATTATTGCAACAATAGTCAATGATTTTACAGGGCGCAACTACGATGAGGATATCGAAATGAACGTGCCAAATTATAACATTACATTACATCGACAACAAATGGATTTCATCGTAAATTAGGGAGTGAGGGGTAACGTCTTACGTCGCGTCGATTAGCGCTGGCGCGAGCGCAGCAGTTTGAGTATTTCCTCGCTCCCCGGCATGAGTTCTAACGCGCGATAAAATTGTCGATCCGCTCTAAGGGACTCAGTTTCGCCAGCGCGAACAGCATGTCCGACAATTTCCGTTCGCGTGCTGCCGCCATCTGGATCACCGTGTAGCGATGCAGATCGCCGAAGCGGGTTTTCGCGACAATCTGTTCTAAAAGCGGGTAAAGTTCCGCCCGCCGCCGCTCGACAATGTAGCCGACAATCCCGGTTTGCTCGACGGGTTGATCGCGCTCGATGAAACGCCGTGCCGCCGCCGCATAGAGCGCCGCCGGGAAATCGACTGGCAGGCTTTCAAGCGCGCGCACCACCACATCGGCATATTCCGGCTTGTAATCGGCGACCAGCAGCAGATATTGTAAGATCACAGGCCAGCGCTCGTAGCGCACCAGCAGCACGAGCGCGGTCAGGGCGGGTTCGCCGGAAAAGTCGGATGTGTCGCTGACTTCCCCCAACAGCTTGACGGCGTAGAGTTCCGCCAGCGCCGCATCGATCTCGACCACGCCAACCAACGCCGCGACCCGCAGCTTTTGCGCGACATCGATCTTCGGCGTCGGCGGGATGCCCTCGTAGACGCTGAGCGCGCGCAGATACAGGTCGAGATCATCGGGATGACCGATCTGAATCAGCAAGCGGACGAAGGCTTCGCGCAGCGTCGCCCCGCGATCCTTGTCGGTATTCTCGAAATAGAACAGCAGCCGCTCGCGCAGCACCGGACGCGCCTTATCGCCCAGTTCGGAATGGCGCAGCACCTCCAGCGCTGCCTCGACGTGGCTGCGCGCAGTGGTGGCGCTCAACAATTCGAGCGCCATCTGCGGGTCGTGGGTTTCCTTAAGCTGCGCCGCCAGTTCTGTGACAGCGGTCAATGTGTTGTTCCCAACGCTTCAGCGAACAGGCCGAGCGCTTCGTCAATCTGCGCATCGTTGACGACCAGCGGCGGAATCCAGCGGATCACGTTGTCGAACGTGCCGCAGGTCAGCAGCAGGAGATCGCGATCCAGACAGGCTTTTTGCACAGCTTTGGCGGCGTCTTTGTCCGGCTTATCAAACGCGCCGAACTCGACGCCAACCATCAGGCCGCGCCCGCGCACATCGCCAATGATCGGGTATTCGGCCTGCAATTCTTTCAACCCTTCCAGCAGATGCGCCCCGGTGCGCGCGGCGTTCGCCGGCAAATCCTCGTCGCGCATGACGCCAATCGTCGCTACGCCCGCCGCCGCCGCCAGCGCGTTGCCGCCGTAAGTTCCACCGTGCGAACCGGGCGGCCATTTCTCCATCAACGCCCGCGACGCACCAATCGCCGAGATCGGCACGCCGCTGCCCAACCCCTTCGCCATGATCAGAATGTCTGGCACAATCCCGGCGTGTTCGAAGCCGAACATCTTGCCCGTGCGCCCGAAACCGGTCTGCACTTCATCGATCACCAGCATGATGCCGTAGTGATCGCATACCTCGCGCAGTTGCTTGAGGAAGCGCGCAGGCGCAGGCACGTAGCCGCCCTCGCCCAGCACCGGTTCGATCACAATCGCGGCGGTTTCTTCGGGCGCGGTCTGCGATTTGAGCAACGTATTCAACTGATCGAGGCAGTAGTCGCTGGCTTTGTCGTCGTCCATACCCAGACGATAGCTGTAGGGATAGGGCGAAACGAACACGCCGCCCGGCAGTGGTTGATAGCCCGCGCGATAGCCCGTTTTCGAGGTGGTCATCGCCATCGTTTGGGCGGTGCGCCCGTGAAAGCTGCCCTGAAAGACGATCACGTTCTGGCGCTTGGTCGCCTGCCGCGCCAGCTTGACCGCGCCTTCGGTCGCCTCCGCGCCGCTGTTCGAGATGAAGAAGCAGTCGATCTGCGGTGGCGTGACTTCGTTCAGCTTATTGCTCAGTTCGACCAGCGCGGGTGAGACGACAATGTTGACCTGCCCGTGAATCAGGTGCGCGACCTGTTCCTGAATCGCGGCGACGACGCGCGGGTGGGCGTGACCTGTGTTGGTCACGCCGATGCCGCTGGTGAAGTCGAGGTAGCGTTTGCCGTCGGCGTCGTAGAGGTAGATGCCCTCGCCGCGCACGGGCTGAATCGTCGTCAGGTGCGTCCACACAGGTGATAGGTGATAAAGCGGATCGGTTTGCATGATTTTCAACCCTCGGTGGTGTGTCGATTGTGCGCCAATCGTAGACCATTTTCAGGTTGTCGAGCAACATTGGTTCTGTCATACTGAGCAAAATGCTTCTTCAGTTCGCAGGTGATCCATGATCGAAGTCGTAATCGATTCGCTGCGCCAGTCGATTCTCCACAAAGATTATTTCGTCATCATCCTGAAGGAGAATAACAGCGGGCGCTATATTCCCATCGGCTCAAGCTTCTACGATTTTAATGCGCTGACGATCAAGCTGTGCAGGTACAAACTCCCGCGCCCCTCGACCTATGATTTTTTCTGGCAGTTTGTCCAGTACACCAACCTGAGCATCCGCAGGGTTTATATCCACTCCGTAGTAAAGGGAGTCTATAAAGCGCAGGTGCTTGGCGTGCGCAGCGAATGGGGCTTCCGGCACGGTGTCGTTGTGGACTGCCGCGCCACCGATGCCCTGCTGACGGCAGCCCATTTTCAGGTTCCGATCTTCATCTCGCCTGCGCTCCTCGATCACGCCAGCATTACCAGTCTGGATGAGCTTTCCAGTGTGATCAAGGGAACAGCGTCGCTCGTGTTAGACACGCCTGTATCGCAAGCCGCTTCAGATGTGACCTCATGATCCGGCTGATCGTCGAGTCGGTGAAACAACCGCCCGACCCTAAAATTCGCGTGGTCATCCTGAAAGAAGAGCGGGGCGAGCGCTATTTTCTGATCTGGACAGGCTGGGGCGAAGGCACATCGATTGATCTGAAGCTGCGCCCGCAGACGACGACCCAGCCGCTCACCTACGAATACTTCGAGCAGTTTTTGCGGCAGGGCAATTTAGGCGTCGAGTACGCGCTGATTCACACGATGACCAACAATATCTATTACGCCAGAATTGTCGCCGCGAAGCGCGGTTTTCTGAGCGGCGGCAGCCCCATAGAAATCGACTGCCGACCAACGGATGCGATTTTGATGGCACTCTATTTCGCCGCACCGATCTACATCGCCAACGACCTGCTGGATCGTGAAGGCATCACGAAGGAAGCGCTGGAGAAGCTCATGAAGCCACCGCCTGAAAAGCCCTTCGATGCCTATGCGGATTTCTGGGAGAATTTTGTAATCGACGAATAATGTCGTATGATTTGTAACGGTTAGAATTTACAAATATTCAAAAGAGGCTGCCCATGCGTAAACTCTCGATTTTGCTGCTTATGCTTGTCCTGTTGCTCAGTGTATCGACCGTATTCGGACAGGTCGATACCGACACACCGACGCCGACCAATACGGCTGTCCCCACCGATACCCCGACCATTACCGACACGCCAACCAATACGGACACCCCAACAGTCACCGATACCGCCACGATTACCGATACCCCGACCGCAACCATCACCGGGACGCTGACCGATACGCCGACGCCCACTGCCACGAGCGCTGAAGGGACGCAGGAAACCACTCCGGAAGCGACCTTCACACCGACCTTCACACCCACACGCGCGCATACCCCGGTTCCCACACGTGTGCCGACCCAGCCGCCGAACGGGAAAGTTGATAACGTCCAGCGCATCGCCGTGATCTCGGCTTACGCACCCGAACTCGCCGCGCTGCTCGCCCAGACCACCGTCGAGAACACCTACATCGTCAACGGCGTGATCTTCACGACGGGCAAGCTCGCCGGGAACGAAGTCGTGCTCTTCCTGAGCGGCGTCAGCATGGTCAACGCCGCCATGAACACCCAGCTCGGACTCGATCACTTCAACGTGACACACATCATTTTCAGCGGCATCGCAGGCGGGGTCAACCCGGCCTATCACATCGGCGACGTGGTGATCGCGGCGCAGTGGGGGCAGTATCAGGAAAGCATCGCCGCCCGCGAAACCTCGCCCGGCACCTACACGCCGCCCTCGTTTGCGGCGACGCCGTTCCCGAACTTCGGCTTCTGGTTCCCGCAGGATGTCAACGTTCGCTCGACGGGCAACAACGATGGTGAGGATAAATTCTGGTTCAAGGTCGATGCCGCCATGCTGGCGCTCGCCAAAACCGTCGCGCCGACCGTGACGCTGGCAAAATGCACCACCGATAACGTCTGCCTTGCCGATGCACCGCAGATTCATGTGGGCGGCAACGGCGTCTCTGGCCCGACCTTTGTCGATAACGCCGCCTACCGCGAGTTCGTCTACAAGACGTTTGACGCCGATGCGCTCGACGAGGAAACCGCCGCTGCCGCGACCGTCGCCTATTCGAACGGCATCCCCTTCCTGGCCTTCCGCAGCCTGTCCGATCTAGCGGGTGGCGGCCCCGGCGAAAACGAGGTCGGCACGTTCTTCCAGCTTGCCGCCAATAACTCGGCCTCGGTTACGGTCGCTTTTCTGACGGCCTGGGCGAAGCAATAAAATGGTTTGCAGGGGCGCAGTGCGCTGCGCCCCCACACTCAAATTGAGACTGGAAGGGTAGACCTTCCCTTGACGCGACCGCTATTCCCTTCCGGTTGTGCTTCCCTCATCGCGTCCGCTGTTCTCTTCCGGTTATTCTTCCCTCACACGCGACCGCTATGATGGATCGATGGAGAGGCCAATGGTTTCGATCTGGTTAGCGACTATGGATTTGGCACATACGTCCAGCAAACCCAGGATTAACCCAAAATGTTCAAACTCGATCATGTGATTATCGCCGTCGATGACCTCGATCAGGCCGTCGCCGATTACCGCGCGCTTGGCTTCACGACGATCTATGGCGGCAGGCACGCCAACGGCGCGACTCACAACGCGCTGGTCTGCTTTCAGGACGGCACGTACCTCGAACTGCTTGCCCCAACGGGCGATGCTCCCCAACCCGGCGCGACCGATTTCAGCCCGCTGCTCTCACACGGCGAGGGACTGGTCGGCTATGCGCTGCTTTCACACGATCTGCACGCCGATGCCGATGCGCTGCGCAAACGCGGCGCGACGATTGGCGACGTGGGCGAAGGTCGGCGGCTGCGCCGGGATGGCATTGAACTGCGCTGGCGCACCGCCGAGTTCGACGGCGGCAGATCGCCATTTCTGATCGAGGATGTGACGCCGCGCAATCTGCGCGTGCCGGACGACATCGAGACGGTCACGCACAGCAGCGGTGTCACCGGAATCGCCAAGCTGGAGGGCGCGGATTTCGACTCGCTGCACGGCAATCAACATTTGACCGGATTGATCCTCGCCGCACCCCGGCTGATCGCCTTCGACGCCGCACGCACGCATAACGTCAGGGTGATGGCAGAATGACTCTGTTCGAGGGCTTTGAACTCTCGATGATCGATACCGGCGAGGCGGTGCTGCGCGTGCGGCATGGCGGCAGCGGCCCGCCGCTGCTTTTGCTGCACGGGCATCCGCAAACGCACGTAATCTGGCACAAAATCGCGCCACGGCTGGCGCGTGATTTCAGCGTCATTGCGCCCGATCTGCGCGGCTACGGCGAAAGCTCCAAGCCGCCGACCACGCCCGATCACGTCCCGTATTCCAAACGGGTGATGGCGCTCGACCTGATCGAACTGATGCGCCAGTTGGGTTTCGAGCAGTTTTTCGTCGCCGGGCATGATCGCGGCGGACGAGTCGCTTACCGGATGGCGCTCGATCACCCGGAGCGGGTACGTAAGCTGGCGGTGCTCGATATTCTGCCAACGAGTGAACATTTTCGCCGCACCAACATGGATTTCGCGCTCGGTTACTGGCACTGGTTCTTTCTGGCGCAGCCTGACCCACTGCCAGAGAACATGATCGGCGCGAACCCCGACGCCTATTATTTTCGCGGCAATCATGACCTGTTCGATCCTGAAGCGCTGGCGGATTATCTGCGTGCCTGCCACGATCCCGCGACGATCCATGCCATGTGCGAGGATTATCGCGCGGCAGCGACAGTCGATTTTCAGTATGACGAGGCAGATCGTGGCAAACGCAAAATTACCTGCCCCCTGCTGGCGCTGTGGGGGACGAAGAACAGCCTTGATCAGTGGTACGACGTGCTGGCGATCTGGCGCGACTGGGCGGACGACGTGCGCGGGCGCAGCCTCGACTGCGGGCATTACCTCGCGGAAGAAGCGCCCGACGAAACCTACGAGGAACTGCATCGATTTTTCAGCGAAGAATAATTTCAGGAGCGTCGAATGTCTCAGCAAGCGTCGCAAAACTTCGTAGCTGCTCAGGCGTTTGAAGCGGCTTACGAAGATACGCAAGGTCAACAGAATATCATGCTGGAGTTACGCTTCAAAGCGGACGAATCGTGTTTGCTATTTACTATAGTTCGGGATGAGCCAGTATATGCAAGCTCAATCCATGATTTTGTTTTAAAATGCCGTGATTGCACCCAGTTGTCGATTGGTCATAATTTATTCGTTCTATGGAATGGAATTTCCAAGCCTGCTCAATTGGTCGAGCATTTCATTCCAAATCGGGGAAAACCACTAGTAATCATAAAGACAAGTCTTTTTATAGACGGAATTGTATTTGAGAGTACCGATTGCGACACGTTACAAGATGCTATTGGCGAATTACATGATCTAACAGACGCAGGCATAAGTTGGCAGATCAAAACGTGTTATCACTGCAAGTTTTGCTACCTTGCGTTTCTTGGCCCCCAAAGTGATCGTGACGATTATCGCTGTTATCGTGATGCACCGGAAGCGTTTGCGGAAGTTCAAGAGAGAGGCTACAAATTCGCCTCACGAGCCTCCCAAATTGCAGGCTCATATTTTGTCAATGCCTTCCATACATGCGCCGCTTGGGAACCATCTATTCCTAAGTAAAATTAGTTAAAAAGGGCGAGGCTGAGCCTCGCCCCTGCAAAAACCCCTGTTCCCGTTTAGCTGCTGACCACCCAGAACCTCACCGAGCTATCGCCCGCGCTGACCAGCAGCCGACCATCGCGGCTGAAGGCGAGATCGTGGATCAGGCTGCCATGTCCGTCGAGTCGGGCAAGGGTTGCTCCGGTCGCGGCATCGAGCAGGAAAATCGGGAACTTCTCCTGTCCCGTCAGTCCGCCGCTGAAGGGAACACCCCCCGCCACCGCGATCACCGATCCATCCGGGCTGATGGCGACCGCCGAGACGACTTCGCTGGCGGCTTTGTCGAATAACTGCACGTTGTACTGCAGCGTGCCGCTCCCGCCTGCGACCTGCCATAAGCTAAAGCTGCCATCAGGGTAGCCGACTGCCACCCGCGATCCGTCGCTGTTGAGCGCCATCGGCGTGCCGAGGAAGTGGAAGATCGGCGTCGTCTTGAACGAGGCGACCTTGCCCTGCGTGCCGACATCCCATACATCGACGACCATGCTGTCACCTTCAGAGCTGTCCGCCGCCAGCTTCGTCCCGTCGCCGCTGAAGGCCAGATTGAGAACGATGTTCGGCTCTGCCAACTGCCCCGCGCTTTTGTTATTCAGCACGTCCCAGAGCGTGATCGGCGTGCCGACGCCGTTGGTATAGCCGCCGCTCGACGTTTCGGCGACCGCCAGCAGCGGCAGCGCGGGATCAAACACGAAGGTTGAAATCGCCAGCGGATTTCCAGCGCTGTCCGCCTGCGAAGCGATCTGGTAGAGCGCTGCACCGCTCGCGCCGTCGCGGATGCGGGCGAAGGGCGGCGTCGAGAAGTCCGTCGGAAATTCGAGCGTGGCGATGATCCTGGCATCCGAGCTAATGGCGACCGGGTAGCCGCTCCAGCCCGTGTTGACCGTCATCACCGGGGTCAACTGTGCGGCGCTCAGATCATAAGTCAGCAAATCATCGGAGGAACGCAGCGCCATTGTGTTCCCGCCCGCCGCGAGGCTGAAACGCGGGATGCCCACAACCAGCCGCCCGGCTTCCTTGACGCCTGCCGCGTTCGCCGCCGAAATTGTCGTCAGATTCGGCGGCAGCGTGATCGTCGTCACGGGCGCGCAGCCGAACAGATCGGACTGCCCGGCTTGATCGGGGCAGCTATCGAGCGAATCCGGCACGCCGTCGCCATCGCGATCCGGGCAGCCGCCGAGATCATTCGATCCCGCGTCCTTCGGGCAGGCATCGACCAAATCCGGCACGCCATCGCCGTCGCTGTCAAGCGGACGCACACCATCCGGGCAGCCGAGGTTGTTGCCGCTCCCGGCATTGGTCGGGCAGGCGTCCTGCGCATCGGGGATGCCGTCGCCATCGGCGTCGGGCGGACAGCCTTTGTTCTCAATCGTCCCGGCTTCGCGCGGGCAGGCATCCTGCGCATCCGGCACGCCGTCAAGGTCAACGTCGGGCGTTGTGCCAACCGGACAGCCGGAATTTTCAGCGGGGCCAGCCTGATTGACGCACGAATCAACCGGATCGCCTACGCCGTCTTTGTCGAAATCGGGGAAGTTATCGGCGTTGCAGCCGTGAAATTCAGCCGTGCCTTTGACCAGCCAGCAAAAATCCTGGCTGTCCGGGATGCCGTCGCCATCGGCGTCCGGCTCCTGCGCGTGGATCACCGTGCTCGACAATACAAGCAGCAAACAAACGATGGGCAAAACGCGCCAGAAACGCATCGAGTCCTCCCAAAAGATCACTTTGTTCATACCCAGACTATACTTGATCGCAGCAGCGGCTTGCCAGAAATGCGCTGCGCCTGAATGGGTTAGTCTGAGTTTTCCAAAGTGCGCCTGATTGCCTTGATCCTGCTTCGGCTGCTTACCCTCTCGCTGGCTTTTGCGATCCTGATCGCTGCGGCGCGCGGGATCGGCAGCCGACAGCCCGCGTCCGATATTCTGGGGCAGCTTCACCTGACCGACTGCGCGCTGCCATGCTGGCTGGGGATCATGCCGGGGAAAACTTCTTCAGACGAAGCCGCACAGCGCATCACCGCCGTCTATCCGCCTTATGACGTGACGATTCAGGACACGCAGATTTTCGTCAGCTACCTGCTCGGCTCGTCGTATGGCGCGGCGAGCGTTCAGTTGACCAACGGCACGGTGACTTCGCTGCTGCTGGTGACTTCGGATGTGCGCCAGTTAGCGATTGGCGATGTGGCGGCTTTATTCGGCACGCCGGATTGTATTCCGGGCTTATCGCCGGTGATCCTGATCTACAATTTCCCGCGCAGCTATGTCGTGCTGGTCGCTAACGGCGGATCAGCGGCACGCTGGCGGCAGTCGCTCAACAGCCTCGAAATTCACAGTTATGATCAGGTGAGAACCAATTTTCGCTGCCCGGGATCAAAGCCGTGAAGGGGAGAAAGCAAGGGCGCAGCGTGCTGCGCCCCTACAAAAGAAAACGGATTAAGGCGATTTTTCTTTCCAGCACATTGGGATCCTAAGCTTAGAATTCCACGTGGACAAGTTGTCGC
>JADMIO011054755.1_pt1 | contig 55007 bp, 50 predicted proteins | sample 8958161 | NCBI WGS metagenome assembly JADMIO01 (sample SAMN16585339, study PRJNA669376) | soil metagenome | isolation source: Crop rotation soil | place: USA: Cullars Rotation, Alabama | collected 2011
GCCGCGACTTCAAGTCACGTGAATTCCAAGCTTCGGATCCCACTGTGCTGGAAAGACGGCAAACTTTACCTCGCTATAACCCCATCAACACTAAGTCTTCCCGGGCCCACAAATAAAATAGCAACGAAAGTTGAAAGCAGCAGGATCGGCAATTCCAATTTATTTAAGGGTTCACCCTTATTGGCCATGAAGATGATGACACACATCGTGATGATCAATGGCATCACTGCGAAGCGAGTGAACAATCCCAAAATGAGAAGAATGGCGCAAAACACTTCGGCAAAAATAACAAGGATTAATGCCCATTTGGAACCGATCCCGAATGGATCAAAAAAGCTGGCCTGGATCTTTCCAAATTTGGTGAGCTTGGGAATACCGTGATTGAAAAGTATCATGCATCCGAACGCAACGCGCAAAAGCAAGAGGGAAAGATTAAAAGAGGTTACTGAATAATCGGTCGACAATAGCCTTCTCATTGGAATTGATTTTTAGTTTTTCAAATGTAATTGAATTGATCTTCCTGAAAGAATTGTTAATCTGTTGAGTTATACACAGGTGTTTGGAACGATGTTTGGTTGAAGATAAAATAATCAGAATCTTTACTCCGTTAACTCGCCACAGGGACATTGGAACAAACGAAGATTATAACATTTCATTGTAGTCGAAAGGTCATGTTTGTTCCATCTATCTGAAAAAAGAATAGCAGGAATGAAAAGAACACTCTTAATCCCGATCGTAATCTTCACTGCACAATTTTCTTTTTCGCAGCAAACACGCAACTATACTGATCCGCAGTCGAATTTTCATCTTGCAAAAGAGTACTTCCAGAAGGAAAATTACAGCCTTGCCTACCCGCTATTCAAAGAGCTCGAACTGCAGTTAAGAGAATCCGATCGGTCCAACGAGGCTCTTAACACCCAGGAAATTCGCTATTATACCATCGTTTGCGGCCTTAAACAAAATGAAGTCGCTGCGGCGCAAAAGGCAGACGAATACATCAGCCTGGAAGATAATGCCGCCCGTGTGGAGATGATGAACTTTCACCTGGCTGAATATTTCTTCCGGAATAAAGACTATGCTCAGGCCCTTGCTACCTATGATAAAACAGCGCCTGATAATTTAAGCAATCGGGAGATTGCCGACATGAAATTTCACCAGGGGTATTCTTACTTCACGGTGAAGAACTTCGAAAAAGCAAAGCCTTTGTTCGACGCCATCAGGCAACTCCCTAAGGATCCTAATTATATTGATGCTAACTATTACTACGGCTTTATTTCTTTCTACGAAAAAAGATATAGTGACGCGCAGGACGCGTTTGCAATAGTCCAGGATCATCCAAGCTATAAAAATGTTGTCCCTTATTACATAGCGAATATTTATCTCATCCAGGGACAGAAAGATAAGGCAATAGAGTATGGAGAGTCGCGACTCAAACAAGGCGGTCAATATTATGACCTGGAGTTAAAACAGTTGGTGGGACATGGTTATTTCGAAAAGAAACAATTCGACAAGGCATTGCCTTATTTAGAGCAATATGTTCAGCAATCGAAGAAAGTAAGCAGAGAAGACCTCTATGAACTTTCATATTGTTATTATGTAGCCAAGAATTACAATAAAGCGATTGATGGTTTTAAGCAAATAGGAGGGGAGCAGGATTCTCTCGCGCAAAACGCGATGTACCTCTTGGGTGACGCTTACCTGAAAACAGGTCAGAAAGCAAATGCCAGGAACGCTTTTGCATTCTGTGCATCTAACAACAGTAATCCGGAGCAAAAAGAGATATCAACCTTTAACTACGCTAAGCTTTCTTTTGAATTGGGATACCAGGATGTAGCGTTACGTGAACTTAAAAAATTCCTGGAAACATATCCGAATTCAACTTATAACGCTGAAGCTAGAGAACTGCTTGTTGATCTGGGAACTCAAACGAACAATTTTAAAGATGCGCTCGCTTTGATTGAAGGCATTCAGAATCCTTCTGAAAATGCAAAGCGACTTTATCCCCGCATTTTATATGGTCGCGCTACTGAATACATTAATGACGGAATGCTGGTGACAGCAAATGACCTACTCGATAAGGCATTGAAAGATCCTAACAACGGATCCATTCTTCCACTGATCACTTTCTGGAAGGGCGAAATTTCATATCGCCTGAACAAATTGGACGATGCCATCAAGTATCTTTTTGAATACCTGAAGAACCCGGTTTCCAATGGTGAAGTAAATGCAGCAAATGCGAAATATGATTTAGGATATGCGTTTTTGAAAAAAGAAAACTATCGACAATCGCTTTCTTTTTTCGAGCAAATTGTAAAAACGCCCCAGATTAATAGCAGCCAAATGGAGCAGGATGCTTACATGAGAACGGCTGATTGTTATTACATGTTGAAGGATTACAAGAAGGCACTCAGCATGTACGAGGTGGCCCTGAAGTACTCCTGGCCGGCTGAAGATTATGCGCTTTATCAAAAAGCAATGGTAACTGGTGTCACCAATCCTGCAGAGAAAATCAATTTGTTGAAAACAATCGATCGCAGATTCCCGACGTCAGCGCTTATTGCAGACGCTAACATGGAGATTGCGAACAGTTATTTAGCAGATGCGAAATATCGCGAAGCAATTCCATATTTAAAGAATGTTATCACTGCGGTAAACAGTGAAGCACTGAAACCCCGCGCTTATCTGCGTTCAGGGATTGCTTATTATAATCTTAATAATAATAAAGAAGCGCTCAATCAATTTACATCGCTCATTCAGCAATTCCCGGACTCGTATGAGGCCGATGAGGCGCTTTCAAACGCACGCGCGATTTATGTAGAAGAAGGCAGAACGGGTGAGTATGTTGCTTTCGCAAAGTCGCTGGGCAAGGAAGTTTCTACCAGTACGGAAGATTCACTTTCTTATGCAGAAGCCGAAGTGCAATTCAGCAATGGAAATTTCAACGGCGCACTCGGTAAGTTTGAACAATACCTTCAAAAATTCCCCGACGGAAAATATTCCCTTGAAGCGAATTATTACAAGAGTGAAATTTATTACAACCGAAAAGATTGGGCAAAGGCCGCTTCAGGATATGAAGTTGTGTCGGATCGAGTTCCGAATAAATTCGGCGAGAAAGCACTTTTGCAAGTTTCGCGATTGTATTTCTTCGATCTCAAAGATTACGTAAAAGCAGAGAATTATTTCTCCAGGCTGAAGGACTTCGCAACCACGGAGGCCAATAAACTGGAGGCCATGCGCGGTTTGCTTCGCAGCCAGTATCAATTGCAAAAATGGACGGACGCAGTTAACAACGCTAAAGATCTGTTGAATCAAAAGAATATTAGCAATGACGATCGCGTACTGGCGAATATGGCAATTGCGAGATCCTATGTTCTCAATAATCAGTGCGACCAGGCAATTACGTATTTGCGGACTGTAATCGGTCTGAGCAAGGCGGCATACGGTGCAGAAGCGAGATATGAAATTGCGAATTGTTACTTCAAACAAAACCAACTGAAGGATGCTGAAAAGGCTGCGTTTGAAGTGATCAACAAATCGGGTTCATATGAAGAGTGGGTAACAAAATCGTACATCCTACTCGGCGATATCTATTACGCTCAGAAGGATTTCTTCAATGCAAAGGCAACGTACCAAAGCGTGGTAAATAATGCAAGAATTGAAACGCTGAGAACGGAGGCGAAGATGAAATTAGATAAAGTGACCGAGGAAGAAAAGAGTCAGAGTAAGGTGGATGGACAGTAGTTCAATAGGCAATAGGCAATTGGCAATAGGCAATAGGCAATAGGTAAGAGGCAATAGGCAATAGGCAATAGGCAATTGACAAAAAACGGAATAACAAAATAACTGAATAACTGAATAACCGAATAAGTGAATAACCGAATAATTGAATAACTGAATAACCAAATAACTGAATAACTGAAAACAGAAAACTGAAAACCGTAAACAAGAAGATGATCCGAACTAAATATATACTCTTATTCATCGTACCATGTATGATGTGCTTTGTTTCAGGAGTTCGAGCACAGGACACATCGAAGAAAAGGACGATTGACATCACGTCTACCTTCAAGCCGGTGTTGAAGGAAACAGCGAAGATTAATTTCTCCGCCAGTGCGCCAAATGCGGATACAACTCATCCCAAGCTCAACTACAATATTCCGGTTCAAAACCTCATCTTTTCTTATCAGCCCGCTGAATTGAATCCTGTGGCGTTGCAGATTGATTCTATCAATGCATGGGATTATAGTAATTATATTAAGGCTGGTATTGGTACAGTGCATCAGCCCTATATCCAGGCGGGATTCAGCTTTGGGAACGATAAGAATTCATACTTCAATGTTTTCGCGAACCACTACACTTCCAAAGGAGATCTTCCATTTCAAAAAAATAGTCACACCAGCATTGGAGTTAATGGAACAATGCGCCTTCCTAATAACAACGAAGTAAATGGTAAGCTTGCTTTTAAAAGTGAAGACTATTATTTCTACGGTTACAAACCCGATTCTCTGAAATTCTCGAAAGAACAATTGCTTCAACGGTTCCAGACTTTTGAGGGAAAAGTGAATTTCAGAAATACAGTTCCAACAGAGTACGGTCTTACTTATAATCCAAATCTATACGTTTCTGTTTTTAGTAACAATCGTGATCCAAAAGCAACAGAGGCTAACACGGTGCTTAACCTTCCACTGCAAAAAACTTTCGGAAGGAGCTTCGGCTTTAACTTAGAATTGACAGCCGATTTAACGAACTACAGACCTACAGGTTCCACATCGCATTCGATCACGAATAATCTTTACCTGATCAAGCCAACGTTGCTGATGAAAACGCCCAATATGTTCCTGAATGCGGGTATCATTCCGTCGTGGGATCGCAAGGCGTTTACTTTATTGCCAAACATCATGGCGGAAATCACCACCAAGGATCAGCGATTCACCTTCCAGGCAGGTTGGATCGGATACTACAATAAAGGATCTTATCAACGATTCGCAGATCAAAACCCATGGATCGCTTTGCCAGATTCGCTTCGAAATACGCGCGTACAGGAACGATACGCAGGATTCAAAGGATCGATCAACAATCATTTCAATTACTCTGGAAAAGTTGGATTCAACATTTATAAAAACATGCCGCTGTTCGTAAACGATAATGGAGATGGAAAAACATTCCTGACTATTTACGAACCTAGCATGGAAGTGCTACAGTTGCATGGAGAAGTTGCATATACGCAGGGAGAGGAATTCAGTGCAAGTGCAAAGCTCGACTTCAATCAATTCACGAACCTCCAACGCGAAAAGAAAGCGTGGGGATTAATTCCATTGGAATTGGATGCGTCTTTAAAGTGGAGACTGATGAAAGACCTTTGGTTGCGCGGTGATCTGTTTGCGTGGGACGGCCCTCAGTATCGCGGAAAGAATGGCGATGCCTACAAAGGAACAACGGGATTTGATTTGAGTACAGGGCTTGAATTCCGAATTACGAAGCAATTAAACCTCTGGTTGCAACTCAACAATATCTTCAACAATAAATACGAACGCTGGCACCAATACCAGGCTTATGGTTTTAATATCCTTGGTGGCGTAGTGTTCTCATTCGGAGAAAAGAAGGGACATTAATATTCGTGGGCTGGCGTCAGATTCACCACATAGACACATAGAAACACATAGATTGCACATAGCGTGAAGACCTATGTGAAGCCTAATGTGACCTATGTGTCTATGTGGTGAATGAAACGAAATGCTAGTCGATTTTATCTATCGTATCTAACGTTTTCCTGATCAGCGTGTCTACCGCTTTATGCACATCATTCGAAAATTCACGGGTAACTCGGTTCGCAACAATAGCGCTGAGGGACAAACAGTGATGGCCTAATAATTTTCCAAGACCATAAATGCCCGCTGTCTCCATTTCGAAATTGGTGATGCGATGATTTCCGAAATTGAATTGCGTGAGTCGATCAATCAGCAAAGGATTAGCGAGACCCAGTCTTAAAACCCTTCCTTGAGGTCCATAAAACCCCGGGCAGGTAACAGTTATCCCGTGATGAAATCCGGTGACGAAATGTTTTAATAATGCCGGACTCGCTCCGGCGATATAGGGATAAGCGATGCTACTGTTTAATTGCGTTTGCGTGATGAACGAATGCAACAATTGCTTTTCTTCATCATTCTGATCGTGCCTGTAAAAATTCAGGAGGTTATCGATTCCCAATCCATGCGATGAGGCTACATAGCTATCAACCGGAATATCTTTTTGAAGCGATCCGGAAGTGCCGACACGAATAATATTTAGATGTGTGAGTTCTGGCTTAATAGTGCGCGTTTCCAGGTCGATATTGACAAGGGCATCCAATTCCTGCAAAACGATATCAATATTGTCAGTTCCGATTCCCGTTGACACCACACTGATCTTTTTCTTTCCGAGATAGCCGGTGTGCGTAATGAACTCCCGGTGACTGCACTGGCATTCTACACGATCCAGGTATTTGCTAACGGTGGAAACCCGCGAGGGGTCGCCTACAGTAATTATAATATTTCCTAATTCCTCGGGCCTTACGTCCAGGTGATAAATAGCGCCACGGTCATTAATGATCAACTCCGATTCGGCAATCCTTTGCATTTTGCAAAATATTGGTGACTATCGCAATATACATTGAAATAGTTTGGGTGGAAAAGGCCTAAAATGTACATTTGCAGCCATCGTTTTTTGTAGCTATCTTAATTGGTAGCATTATGGTATCGTGGCCGAGTGGCTAGGCAGAGGTCTGCAAAACCTTTTACAGCAGTTCGAATCTGCTCGATACCTCAGAGAAGGCACAAGGTACAAGGCACACGGCACAAGAAAGACCCAAGCCTCAAGAGCCAAGTGACCAAAAAGTTTCAAGGCACAAGATGTTTGTGCCTTGTTGCATTAATGGTCAGACCGTGGTCAGACCGTCTCGGGTCTGACCATCAGTGTTACCAAATCAAAATGAAATATTCAACCATCATCGGAATTCTTGCATGCATCGGGATAATCATCTCCTGTTTTATTCCATGGACCTATCATCCTGATCTGAATCAATATTTCAACGGTTTTTATTCCGAGCAGAATATTTACGGGCGGCCTGGTAAACTGCTGGTGATTTTTGCAGCGCTTTGCATTTTGTTATTTGCCATTCCGCGAGTGTGGGCGAAGCGAACTAATTGGGTGATCGCAACTTTATTGGTTGCGTACACAGTCAAAACCTATTTTCTTTTCACTTCTTGTTATAGTGGAATTTGTCCGGTGAAAGAGGCGGGTATGTATTTGCTTTTGATTACTGTTTCCGTCACGTTTATCGCCGCCATGTTACCAGACCTAAAGCTGGGGGGTGGATCAGGCAGATCCAATTAATCGCGCAATCGCGAATGCGCAACCTGCAGCCAACGCACCAATTACTGTTACACGAATTGCTCCGGCGATGGGATGAACTCCAGTGACCTTGCTTTTAAAATATCCAAAAATGAACAGGCAAATGATGGTTATCACTGCGGAGATTTCCAATCCTGCGAGTGGAGTGCTGACGAAGAAATATGGAGTGAGGGGAATTAACCCACCAATAATATATGACAGACCAATATTGAATGCGCTCTTTCTTGCGCGCTTGGGATCGGGTTTATCAAGTCCAAGCTCATACTTCATCATGAAATCTACCCATTGATCTTTATCCTTACACATTTCCTCTACCGCTTTTTCCTGCAACTCCTCGCTAAGTCCAATGCCTGCGAAAAATTCTTTCACTTCTTCTCTTTCTTTGTGCGGCAATCGTTCTACTTCATCATATTCTCTTTTCAATTCTGCGTTGTAGTGATCTATTTCAGTTTTACCGGCAAGATAACCACCCAATCCCATCGCAATTGATCCTGCTGCTATTTCAGCAAGACCAGCTATTACAATGAGCGAAGTAGATTGCACTGCGCCGCTCAAGCCTGCGGCCAATGCAAACGGAACAGTTAGTCCATCGGACATGCCAATTACGACGTCCGTTAGAAGGTCTGAACTTTCCAAATGTTCTTCGTGATGAAGGTGGGTGTCGGTCATGATTTTGGTTGCTGGTTGCTGGTTGCTGGTTACTGGTTACTGGTTACTGGTTACTGGTTACTGGTTACTGGTTACTGGTTAGTGGTTACTGGATGCAAGATATACGATACAAGATACAAGATGCAGGCTGCAAGATACAAGATGCAGGATACAAGATACAGGTGACAAAACAGAGGAGGCAAGACATGGGAGTCAAGATACAGGTTACAGGATGCAATATGTGTTCATATTGAAAGATTCTAACTTCATCTATCCGAACCACTTTCTGAAACTGACAATGCATCTTGCATCTTGCATCCGACATCTTGCATCCTGCATCGGTTATGAAGCGGGCACCTACCTAAGAACTTGCAAGCTTTTATCGATTATCTGAATGCACTCATCAATCTGTTCCGCGGTAATAATCAATGGCGGTGCAAATCGGATCTTGTCGCCATGCGTTGGCTTGGCGAGAAGTCCGTTATTTTTTAACGCTATACAAAGTTTCCACGCTGCATCCTCCTCTTTGTGATTAATCACAATTGCATTCAATAAACCTTTTCCTCTCACCAATTGAACATGAGGTGAATTTATTTTGGTTATGCCATCCCGCAATTGTTTACCTCTTGCTTCGGCATTGGCCGACATATTCTCTTCTTTCAATACCGTGAGCGAAGTCATTGCAACCTTGCACGCAAGCGGGTTTCCTCCATACGTGCTTCCATGTTCTCCCGGTTTAATGGTGAGCATGATTTCATCATCAGCTAGTACTGCAGCAACGGGCATCGTGCCACCGCTCAACGCTTTGCCAAGAATTAAAATATCTGCTCGAACGTCTTCATGATCGCAACACAAAAGCTTTCCTGTTCTTGATAAACCTGTTTGAATTTCATCGGCGATGAAGAGAACGTTTGCCATCTCACAATATTCCTTCGCCTTGCGCAGATAGCCTTCGTCGGGAACAAGAACGCCAGCTTCACCTTGAACCGGTTCTACTAAGAATCCTGCTACATTTTTATCCTGCAACGCACGAGACAATGCAGGAAGATCGTTAAACGGAATCTTAATAAAGCCAGGCATGTATGGACCATAATTATTGTAAGCAAGTGGATCACTGCTGAAAGAAATCACCGCGCCGGTTCTTCCGTGGAAGTTTCCTTCACATACAATGATCTTCGCTTCGTTGGGTTGAATTCTTTTTACTTCATATGCCCATTTGCGACATAACTTAAGAGCCGTTTCAACGCCTTCAACTCCCGTATTCATCGGCAGCACTTTGTCGTATCCAAAATAGCTGGTGATAAATTGCGCATACTCACCCAACAGGTCATTATGAAACGCGCGCGATGTGAGCGTTAATTTTTGTGCCTGTTCAATAAGGCTCGCTATAATCTTAGGATGGCAATGTCCCTGGTTAACGGCCGAATATCCACTCAGGAAATCATAATATCGCTTCTCATCTACATCCCATACAAATACACCTTGTCCTTTGTTCAATACCACGGGAATGGGATGGTAGTTGTGCGCGCCATATTGATCTTCTAATGCTAAATAATGTTTTGTGTTGTCAGAAACAGTATGAATGGATTGCATACAATAATTTGATTTGCGGAAATGTAAGCGTGACAAGAAAAGGGGGCGATATGGTTATCCTCGATGATCGAGAAAATCGAGATTAGCGTGTAGGAAGAATAATATGATTTGATAACCGGAATTTCACGCAAATTACCAATCAAATTCCATATTCCGAAATTGGGGCAACTTGTTATGCGAGGAAGTCGGCCACAAAGGCCCGCTCGCGCGGTCACACAAAGGATTCACGAAGAGCACAAAGAAGAAACAAAGAATGCTTATTATTAATTCGAAAATTGTTCAGGATTGAGAGATTTAAGATCACAAGGAATTGCCTGCGGCAATTTTTGCTTTCTTTCGATTCAGAAAGAGTAGTATTTCCCGGCAACAGTTAACTAAATTGTAGACGATGAGACCGTGGCAGACGGTCATCTCTTTGTGATCATTTCTCTCCGAAAACCAAGGTGTGACAATTTTTGAGAATCTGTATTCTTCCACTGAACTTTGTGGTCTTAGTGGTTCGTTGTGCTCTTTGTGACCTACGGAACTCCGATCATAACGTAACTTCAATTTTGTTAGGTGCTAAATCAAATTTCATGTCATATACTATACCATCCGAAACGAGAATAGGCCACACGCATTTGAAAGTGTCCGACATAGAACGCGCATTGAAATTTTACAGAGACCTTCTTGGGTTCGAGGTGATGCAGTATTATGGCGACAATGCAGTGTTTGTTTCAGCAGGTGGATATCATCATCACATAGGATTAAACACCTGGTACAGCAAGAATGCTCCACCGGCTCCTGTGAGAAGCGCAGGTTTGTTTCATGTCGCAATTTTATATCCCACACGAAAGGATCTCGCGGTTATATTTAAAAGATTATTGGAAGCGAAATATCCACTAACCGGCGCATCTGACCACGGCGTTTCTGAAGCGTTATATTTAAACGATCCTGATCAGAATGGAATTGAACTGTACTGGGATCGTCCGCGTGATCAATGGCCGTTTGATGAGAAAGGAAATTTGCAAATGATGACCGAGCAGTTGGACTTGAATGACCTTTTGACTGAAGTTGATTAACTGAAGGCTTTAGATTACGCTCCGAAATAGGCAACTGGCAACAGGCAATAGGCAATCCAGATCTGTTAGTGCTTTGATAGTCTTTAAATGGCCTTATTGAGTTAGAAATTATTCTTTAACAATTAACAAGTTTAAACAGGATGCTAGACTTTGAGTTGCCTATTGCCTATTGCCAATTGCCTATTTGTATTCAAACTCCAGCATATATCACTCCCGTAGTCGGTGTTTCAAACAACTCAATTCTTGTAAGCAATGGGAGCGAAGGTTTTATTTGTTTCCAAATCCAAACGGTAATATTTTCTGCCGTTGGATTTTCGAGGCCTTTAATATCGTTAATGAGTTTATGATCCAGTTGATCTATCACCGGACTCACAGCATCTTTAAGATCTTTAAAATCCATGATCCACCCAAGTTTTGGGTGCGTTTCACCAGACAACACTACTTTTAACCTGTACGTGTGACCATGCATTTGCTTGCACTTGTGTCCCTCTGGAACAAATGGAAGAAAATGTGCAGAGTCAAACGAAAATTCTTTATAGATCTCCATACTATTATTCTGCAAAAGTAACTGACAATTATCGTTCTCTCCAGTTGAAAGAAAAAGATTTTATTCCATACGAATCCGGAAATTTAATTGAAGGCAAGTGCGAAAAAATTCCATACATCGCCGACCCACTACCGGTCATCGACGCATAAATTGCTTTCCGCTGGTACAATTCATTTTTGATGCTCTTCAATTCTGGATGCGATTTAAAAACTGGGTCCTCGAAATCGTTACGCAAATAATTTTTCCAATCCGCTATTGGCAGGTTGATAATTTCCTTAATCGTTCTTGCAGGTTTAGTTGGCGTGAGCTGTTGAAATGCCCATCCTGAACTAATGTGAATGCCGGGCATCACTAACACGCCAAACATTTCGTCCAACTGGGGAACTGAAATCGGAACGAGTATTTCTCCTCTTCCTGATCCGATGCACGGTTGATTGATGATGAAGAACGCGCAATCGCTTCCCAACTGTGAAGCAAAATCGATCAATTCATGCCGTTGTAATTGTAAATTGAATTTTTCATTCAATAATCGTAATGTGAATGCGGCATCTGATGAACCACCGCCCAACCCTGCGCCGGTGGGAATTTGCTTATGCAATTTTATATCGATGGCTGGCAAATTAAAGCGATCCTTCAGTAATTGATAGGCCTTCCAGCAGAGATTGCTTTCTACATTACCCTCTATTGAAAGTCCGGAGATAGAAATAGTAGATTCGCCAGTGGCGCGCTCAATTTCAAGACAATCTTCAAAAGGAACAGGTACGAAAACGGTTTCGAGGTCGTGATACCCATCACTTCGCTTACCAATGATATTTAAACCTAGATTAATTTTGCAGTTGGGGAAACTGATCACTGAAGAGGTTTCGAGTTTAATGTTTAAGGTTTAATGTTGTTCAGCAGTTCAAAGTCAGCCTGCCATAACCTTAAACTTTAAACCTCAAACCTTAAATTATTACTTTTTCCGTCTACTATTTATTTCGTCCCTGATGGCTATTGCCCTGATATAGTCTTCTTGTTCCAGGACTTCATTCAATAGGGTATTTAATTCATCTACGCTTAAGGCTTTAAGGTCGTCGCTGGTGGCCGTTTCTTTTTCAGTGGTGACAGTTGCTCCCGATTTTTTCTTCTTTGTTGAGGTGTCCTCCATGAGAATGCCGGCGCTTTCCAAAATGTGTTCGTAGGTATAGATGGGACAACCAAATCGAACTGCGAGGGCCAGGGCATCTGAGGTGCGGGAGTCTATTTCCACGGTATCATTATCGCTTATACAAACCAATTTCGAATAAAAGATACCTTCCTGCAAGTCACAAATCACAATCTCCTGCATATCTATGCTGAAAGCGTTCATGAAATTCTTCATGAGATCGTGCGTCAGAGGCCGGCTGGGGTGCATCTTTTCCAAAGCAACCGCGATAGCTTGCGCTTCAAATCCCCCGATCACGATGGGCAAACGCCGAAGGCCGTTTACCTCACCCAATACTACTGCATATGAATGAGTTTGGGTTATGCTATGAGAAAGTGCAACTATTTCTAACTCTATCTTCTTCATAAAACTAAATGCGAAAATACAGGAAATCTATCACCAATTTCGGCAAAGAAACAATAAAAAAACCGCAGCAAAAACTACGGTTGATTGGAAATATTTTTGTAAAACTCAGCCCAGCCCTTTCAGCTTTTTTACAGCGGTGATCATCTTCGGAACTACGTCAAATGCGTCGCCTACAATGCCGTAGTCTGCCGCTTTAAAGAAAGGAGCTTCGGGATCTTTATTGATTACAACAATCACTTTACTACGATTAACCCCGGCCAGGTGCTGAATAGCGCCGGAAATTCCTATCGCAATATAAAGATTTGGCGCAATGGCTAAACCAGTTTGGCCAACGTGCTCATGATGTGGTCGCCAGTGTGCATCAGCTACAGCGCGACTACATGCAGTTGCAGCACCCAATAACTTGGCCAGTTCTTCAATCATACCCCAGTTTTCCGGGCCTTTTAATCCTCGTCCTCCACTCACCACCAGCTCTGCCTCACTAAGCGGTATTTCGCCTTTCACTTTATTGGTAGCAGTTATTTTCACCTTAGGTGCATCAACGGCAACATTCGCTTGAACTACTTCGGCCTTACCACCCACTTCACTCACGGGGTATGCATTTGGATTGAGGCTAATCACTTTAATAGGAGAGGTGATGGAAACATTGGCGAATGCCTTACCAGAGAAAACATTTTTCTTTACCACAAATCCATTCTTTGTATCAGGCAACGCAATGGCGCCCGTTACCAGTCCTGCCGAAAGTTTAGTAGCCACTCTTGGCGCGATTGCTTTTCCGTCCACATTATTCGAGAAAATGATGCAGTCGGCACCACTCGATTTCGCAACTTCTGAAATAACTTTTGTAAAAACCTGGGCATCCAGGTGATCGAGCGCTGGTTGATTAACGTGATGAATTTTCTTCACGCCATACTTTCCCAGGTCTGAAAGATCATCTTTTACAGATCCGAGTGCTACTCCTTCTGCTGTTGTTCCCAATTGTTCGGCCAGTTTGCTGCCGTAACTCAATGCTTCGAAAGATGCTTTCTTTACGTGGCCTTCAGATTGATCGATGAATATAAGAACAGACATAATTTGATTTTGGATTGCGAGATTGCGGATTGCGGATTGCGGATTGATCAGAAAACTTTTGCTTCTTCGTGAAGGAGTCGTATTAATTCTTCAGGTTGATCGGCGGGAACAAGTTTCACGCCGGCTTTTGGGGCGGGCAATTCGAAACTAACGACATTGGTTAGTTGTGAAACTGCTGCCGGTTCTACCACCTTTAATGGTTTCGTCCTGGCCGCCATAATACCTCTCATGTTGGGTATCCTGGCTTCGGCCACACCTTTCTGGCAGCTGACTACAACTGGTAAGCTTACTTCACAGGTTTCTTCACCGCCTTCGATTTCGCGATTAATGACTGCAATGGTTCCATTCAATTCAAATTTCGTAGCCAGTGATACGTAAGGAAAGTCCAGTTGCTCTGCAATCATTCCACCAACCGATGAACCATTGTAGTCGATCGTTTCTTTTCCGGTAAGAATAAGATCATATCCGCCACCCTTGGCAATTGTTGCTATTTGCGAAGCAACGGTGAAGCTATCAATTGGATTTTGATTGACCCTTATGGCTTCGTCGCCGCCTAATGCTAACGCTTTTCTGATAACTGGTTCAGCGTCCGCCGCACCAACGTTGATGAGGTGAATGACTGTTGATGCATCCTTTTCTTTTAATTCAATTGCGCGGACCAGTGCGTACCATTCATCGTATGGGTTGATAATCCATTGTACGCCGGCCTCCGCGAATTTCGTGTTGTTATCAGTGAAAGCTATTTTTGCCGTGGTGTCGGGCGTTTTACTGATACAAACTAATATTTTCATACTTTTCTATTGATCGGTTCAAAGGAGAGCCTCCTCCTTAAGTTGTTTATGCAACTAAAGTGCTGACACAAATATAAGTGGCGCAAAGATAGGCGGGAAAGATTTGTAATATTTTATTTATGGAGCGGATCGAACGAATAAAGGAGTTCCTGAAACAAAGTCCAAATGATAGTTTCCTTCAACACGCGCTTGCATTAGAACATATTAAACTGGGAGAGGATACACAAGCGCGTGAATTGTTTGAAACCATTTTGCAACGCGAGCCTGGATATATAGGATCATATTATCACCTGGCCAAGTTGCATGAAAGAAACAGCGATACCGAGCAGGCCATAAAAGTTTATGAAAAAGGAATGGAAGAAGCGAAAAAAGCCGGAGAGAATCATGCGTATAGTGAATTGAGAAGCGCGTATGAGGAGCTTGTCTACTAAAAAAATAACGAAGCATTCATGGTGCCCCCTATTGTCGCATGGTCAATTCCGTTGATTGCTGGTCTAGTGTTTATCAATTTCGGATATCGTCAAGTTAGGAAACATCGTAGGGTAATGAGGAATGGTGTTACAGTTGAAGGAACGATACAAAGTTTGGAATCTTCACGAAACGTTGTATCGACATCAGATGATGATGTGTATCCCATTGTTCGTTTTAACACAAGACAGGGTCTGTTAATAACAAAAAGATACCATATCACCGTTTCAAGTTTCGAGTTTAGGAACGGTGAGAAAGTTCAAATTATATATAATCCCGACGATCCGGAGGATTTTATTATCGATTCTACCTTTATTGCAATTTATTACATGTTTCTGATCGGTGGAATTATACCGTTTGTAATTGGAGCATACCAGGTGTTTAAATTATTGTGAAACAACTCTGCCTAATGAGTCTCGTTGAACGATTTAAGAATTATGTTGAAGCACATTCCCTTTTCTCAAACAGGGACCATCTTCTGCTAGCAGTTAGTGGCGGAATAGATTCTGTTGTCCTGGCCCACCTTTGTTTTCAATCAAAACTTTCTTTTGTTATCTGCCATTGCAATTTTCAATTGAGAGGAAGTGAAAGTGAGAGAGATGAACAATTTGTAAAAGAGCTGGGTAATAAATATTCAGTAAAAGTACTGGTAAAAAAATTCGATACTGAATCTTACGCAACAGAAAATAAAATTTCCATCCAGGTAGCCGCAAGAGAGCTACGATACAAATGGTTTGGCCAACTAACCGAAGAAGGAAAAGCAAACTGGATTCTAACCGCTCATCATCTCGATGATAATATCGAAACCGTGTTAATGAACTTCTTCAAAGGAACGGGCTTGTCAGGTTTGAGAGGCATGTTGCCTAAATCCGGAAAAATCGTGCGACCACTTTTGTTCGCAAGAAAAGAACACCTAATAGATTTTGCGAAACAAAATTCTCTATCATGGGTAGAGGATTCCTCTAATCAATCCGATAAATATTCGCGGAACTATCTTAGGCACCAGTTGATCCCAATAATTGAAAAGATTTATCCAGCTGCCGTCGAAAACCTGGCGGATAATATTCAACGATTTTCCGAGGTGGAGAAATTTTATGATCTGGCCATTAGGAGAGAGGTGAAAAAGATTGTTGAAATAAAGAATGAAGAAATCCATATTCCTGTTTTGAAATTGAAAAAATCAGGTTCCCCCAAAACGATCTTATATGAGTTGATCACGCAATATGGATTTGCACCACATCGCGTTGATGAAGTCATTCATTTGCTGGACAGTGAAACCGGCAAGTATCTTCTCTCGTCGTCACATCGCATTCTGAAGAATCGAAACTGGATTGTCATCTCTCCATTAGATCGCGAACTACAAGAACAAGTGGTGGTGGAAAAAGAGGAATCGGCAATTCCTTTCGCCGAAGGCAAATTGGGTATTCGAAGAAAACCAGCGGCTGAAGAAACGTTGCAATCAAAAAATGGGACGGCTCTGTTGGACGCAGACAAAATCGAATATCCCTTATTGCTGCGCAAGTGGAAGCAGGGAGATTATTTTTATCCCTTGGGAATGTCGAAAAAGAAGAAGCTCGCGCGATTTTTTATCGATCAGAAATTATCGCTCACCCAAAAAGAAAAGGCATGGGTCCTTGAAATGAATAAGAAGATTATTTGGGTGGTGGGAATGAGGATCGACGACAGGTTCAAAATCACCAATAACACGAAACAAGTCCTCGAAATTACTTACCATCAAAAACTGTTGAACCAATAGCGGACTTGCTCAACAAATTCGTGTAAAGGTTTATAGTGGCCTAGCGCATTTCCAAATACAATCAGGAAAGAAATTCCATATAACGCACCCCAGACGTGGGCCGAGTGGTTGATGTTTCCGCCGCCCTTTCTGTCGAGAAAGGTTGAAACGCCCAGATAGATGAGCCCGAATATGAAGCCTGGAATCATTAGGCCTGGCAAAAAGATCAATCCCAATTTTCTAAGCGGTTCAAGGAAAATAAAAGCGAACACCACAGCACTCACCGCGCCGGACGCGCCAAGACTGCGATAATGATAGTTGTCGCGATTTCTCATATACGTTGGCAATAAGCAAATAGGCAACGCCGTAACATACATGATCAGGTAAAATAGTCGCCCTTGCTCACCAAACAACTGCATGAATTTTACTTCAACGTATTCACCAAATATGTAGAGTGAATACATATTAAAGCCCAAATGGATAAAATCCGCGTGAATGAGTCCGCAAGTAAAAAAACGGTAATACTGCTTTCGATTATTGATGGCGGGAGGCCAGAAGATGAGATCATCCAGGATCTTGTGATTAGAAAACGCTACTATTGAAACCAGGCAAGTGATGATAATAATGATGATGGTCATCGAAAGCATCGAGGGAAAATTTTGCGCTAAGATAAGTCGAGAACCCGGTCGGCGGTCCGCAGTATTTCGGCCGCGGTCGATTTAGTCAACTGTGATGGTATTTCTCGTTCCTCAAGATAGTAAACGACCGGTACAATTGTTCAGTCAGTATGAGCCGCACTAATTGATGAGGAAAAGTGAGTGATGATAATGACCATTTCATATTGGCCCGTTTCAATATTGTTTCATCAAGACCGAATGCACCACCAATGACAAAAGTTAATCTCTTCACGCTTTCGTTTGCCCGCGACTGGATGAATTGCGCGAGCGCCGCGGAATTGAATTGTTTGCCGTGTTCATCCAGGGCTACAACATAATCTCTTTCTTCCAGCCATTGTAAAATGAGCTCTGCTTCTTTTTTCTTCAAGTCCATTTCGCTCATCATGCCTGCATTTTTTGGAACGGGAATAATATTCCACTCCACCGAAAAATATTTGTTGCATCGGTTGGTGAAGTCGTCAATTACCGCCTTCAGATCTTTCTCATGCGGTTTACCGATGGACCATAGTTGAATCTTCATCTTCAAAAATAAAACCAAGATCCAAGATCGCAAGATCCAAACAAAGAAGGCAAAAAGTAGAAGAAAAAGATTGAAAAAGAACCAAGGAAAAGTAGCAAAAACCAATCGACGGATTTATGTTTTGATTTATTCTTCAGTTTCTTCTTGTTTCCTTGGGTCTTGCGATCTGGATCTTTGATCTTTTCTCCCCAGGTTTGGGGGTAGGAATTCGTGTTTCAACATTCTAAATTGCCAGTTCTAAACACGAGAAATATGGCTTACCGCTTTCTGTGGGTCTTACTGGCTGGCAGCCTGTTGCTTGCCTGTAAGAAGGACAAAACCACAATGGAACCTGCAACCCCTCCGGTAATTGTTACCGGTGTTTTGTTGAAAGATATTATCATTGACCATTTACCTTCTCCTTATTATCATTTTGAATACAATACTGATGGAAAGGTGATACACACTTCCATTGCGTCCGGATTGGAAACGACCAATATCGTTTATGAAGGCGATCGTATCAGTGAAGTGCGGAGCGCTTCTGTATTGGATGCAAACCACCTGAAGTATCTCTATAACTTCCAGGGGCAACCGAATGTGATCAATTATGTTGATCCGAATGGCATTACTCAAAAACGCGTGGTGTTAGATTATGATGGTCCAAGGTTAGTAAACCTGGAGCGGCAGGTAAATATCGGTACCAGCTTCATCACTGATAAGGTGATGGAATTCGAATATTATCCGGATGGAAATTTATCCCGACTCATCCATCACTTCACAATACCTGGAACACCTGCCATTAATTACACAGATCGATTTGAACAATATGACGACAAGATTAATGTGGATGGATTTGGATTGCTGCATGATGAATTTTTTGATCATCTTTTTTTGCTGCCGGGAATTCAGTTGCAAAAAAATAATCCGGTGAAAGAAATCAGGACAGGTGATGGGCAGAATTATGAGGCCACCTACAATTATACTTACAACGACAAAAAAGCGCCGGTAAATAAAACCGGAACCTTGGTATACACTTCAGGCCCCGAGGTGGGTCGAAGTTTTCCATTAAACTCTGTTTTCTCTTATTATTGATCGGAGAGCGTTTCAATGGAAAAGGGCAACTTGTTTAAGTTGCCTTTTTTTGTAATCCTGCCGGATTACAAAAAAAGTCGTTGCTGAATTTTATCAGATAAGGCAAAATACTTTCCAAGGCTTTTCCCTATATTTGCATCCCTTTATTTCGATTAGGTCCTGTAGCTCAACTGAATAGAGCATCCCGACTCTACGAGTCGGGAAGGTTTCAAGGTTGAATCCTGACAGGATCATTTGAAAAAAATTTCGGTCCTGTAGCTCAACTGAATAGAGCATCTGACTACGGATCAGAAGGTTTCAGGTTTGAATCCTGACAGGATCACAAGGTATCTGCTAGAACCCGCTTCCATCGCGGGTTTTGTCGTCTTAGTGAATGTCACGGGCTGTATTAGCTCATACTGGGTATTACTTCATTTCCTCTTCTCCAATTGCTATTCCATGTTGATGTTATTGGCTCTTTCGATACAACTTGGGCTTGTGTCCCTGTCCCATCAATATGCTTTAACTTTTTTTGCGTTCTCTTTCCATGCGTGAAATACTCTTAGTTCATACGCGGACAATGTATCTGACAAAAATTCTAATTCGGTGGTGGCAAATGCCCTCAAACCGCTCTCTTTGAATTCATCATATCGAGTCATCCTGCAATTAACTTTGCTACTGAATTTCTTGTCTAGGGAAAATAATTTGCCTTTATTGTCACATCTGAGATAGCCGATACCATAATAGCCGGATGGCCTTTTCAATTTTGAAAATTTAATTCGCATGTATTTTGTTCCTCCAATTATAGTGTCTGTCAATACTTCCGGTTCACTTTTCATCGGAACGCTGTTGGTATAAAAAGCCCAACCCCGCCAATCAGTGCCACGCACCAGGGAATCCGGTAGAATTCCACTTCTTACAATGCGAGACGTATCTGCAAAAGTTCGGTAATCATACCAATTTCTATGGACTAAATCGAAATATTTGTAAACCTCAACAGGGTATGATACAGTTGTTTTGTTAGCAGTGTCGGTGCGTGATTCTATCCTAACTACTTCTTCGATTACAATGCTATCTTGATACCATATCTTCATTGGCGAGTGAAAAACTACGTTCCCGCTGCTATCGAAGAAATCCGTTCTCAGGAATAAGACGCCAGTTTCCTTTGATGGGGAAGCCATGCGTTTGTCATTACTCCAAGTACAGGTAGTAAAGATTAACGTTATCGTTATGACCAGAAGGTTTTGTTTGAGCATGACGATTCAATTTAACCATAGATGTCAACCCGCTGAAGTTGAGGTGTCGGCTGTGAAAAATTATACTGTGGATCCCACGAATCATAATATTCCCAGAATTCGCACGGATGCGACCAATTTTCTGGCTGGGTAAAGTGACCACCTTCCGGTGCTTTTATCCTTTACGTGTGCATAAATTAATGTCCCTATTGCAGTAACAATCATGCTGGGTATGATGTATAGATAAAATGCGTTCTCATCACCAACGTTCGCCATGCGATGAAATATAAAATTCCACCAACTGCAACAATCAAAAGAGGCCAACACCAAATAATGTGTTTCATATTCGTGGAATTTATATTAAGAAAACAATGCTGTTTATAGCCCTCTATTCAATCCTTATCCTCCAAACACATTTAAAAATATTTCCGTAATCAGTGAGATAAATTAATCCATTTGTCCTTACCGCAATTCCTCCCACCTGATCTAACTTAATGGCATGAGCTGCGTCTCGGAATTTTTGAGGATTGCTATCAAAGATGGAAGGGAAAATATAACTAGCTGTAACGGGACTCACGCCAGCACATGGCCCACCGCCGCAATAGGTGGGTGTTTCCATATGACCCACTCCTGCAATAGTGATCACTTCACCACCCGCAGTCATTCTTCTATACGCGCCGTTTGATCCATCTGCAATATGAAAATATCCGTTGAAATAACTCAAGGCCTTCGGAAAAGTAAATGTAGCCGCGGTGCCAGTTCCATCAGTAAAACTCTCAGTGGAAACTCGGCCTGCAAGCCTCGTCATTGTTCCCGTTGTTGAAATGCGAGCGATGCCCTGGAAAAAACTGGATGCACCACCGATGTACACCACTTCATTTGTTGGTTGTTGAATGGTGACACCAGCAGGCGGATGGGGCGCTTCTCCGTCCATGATCATTGTGATACGACTACCAGGAACGGTGGTTGTTTCGCCGGCTGGAGTGATCTTCCTGATTTGAGATTCTAATCCACCGCTTCCGGTTCCATATACTTCGCCAACAAAAATATTTCCGCTTGCATCAATTGTCAGTCCCTGACCTCTTTCATTTGTAGTGAATGAGTTCACCATTTCTGACCCAAACCGGAAACTTGCAGCCGTTCCTGTTCCATCAGCATTTCCCGCAGTTCCACTTCCTGCCAAAACATTTACTGTTGAAGGCGTAGAGAGATTAAACCATTTCACTTGTTGCGCCGTTGCATCACTCACGTAAATATTCGAAGTAGTATTATTAATCCCAATTCCAACCAATCTCCCGAATTCATTCTTTCCTCCAGCAAATAGAGTGGCGGCTCCGGCAGGCGTTACTTTATAAATCACATCATGCCCGGTTCGCTGATCGATCAGATATAAATTTCCCGCAGCATCAATAGTCATTTCCGCGGGCATTTGAAAAGTACCGTCGTTTCCGGCGATCACTTCCGCAGTAACCGTTGGACGATAAAGAATGAATTCAATGATATTAATCGTGAAGTTGTTGATCCGAATTCTAATCCTCAGGTTCGCATAATTGAACATCAACATCAGTGGAACTTTTGTTTCGATCGATCCAGGTCCGGCTTGTTGGAATGGCACCGGCACATCATTGAAAAATAATTTGGCCTGGTTAGCAGGGATACCGTTGGGAAAAAGTCCCGCGAGTTCAGATGAATTAATAAAAATGCTTTCACCACTTGCGGCCTCTTTTATATTCGTCCCCTTGAAATCAGTGATAGTAGCATGAACAAATAATTCTTGCGAAGCTTGATCAGGCTTGCAGCCATAAAATAACATGCAAGCCAATACGAAAGGCAAAATGCGGTGCATAACATTAGGTTGTTAGGGTGAAAGGGTCGACTAAAAAAGATTCATTGGGAAGGAGTTTGAAATTAAAGGAAAAAAGAAATCTGAGGAATTACACTAATAGGTAATTTTTATTGAGAGGGGCGGAGGTTCAGAAAGCACCCAATTTCAGATAACCAAAAGTAGAGGCAAAATGATCAATGTTCAATGTTCAATGTTCAATGTTCAATGTTCAATGAAAAAGGCCTTACATACGTTGCGGCCAACGCATCTCTATGCGAAATGTTTTTGGATCCTCAGGAGAATTAGTGAATTGCCTTTAGGCAATTCATCGTGCCCTTGCTCTCGCGCCTTATAAGCACTGCCATTTTATGAAAAGGCACGCTTCTCTTCCTTCTTTGTGCGCATAGCGGTTCTTCGTGAGTCCGCCTCAGGCGGGCCTTGTGACCCAAATTGAATCGCAAACCCTAATCCAGAATATCGTGCTCGAATTTCCTGTTATGAAACATGAACGGGATAGCAACCATCCCTGCGCCTATAATTACTAATATTCCGATCAGCAATCCTCTGAACTGCACGCTTACTTCATGTATGGGTGACCGTTGCACACCCAGTGTTCCCCATATACAAAGCAGAATAAGTACAATGAATCCAATTCTGAATATCAGATCGGCTCTCCTGGATGAACCCACCAACAGCGCGTACAAAACGCCGGCGATTAGAAAGATGATGTTCACGATAAAAATGATCGACGACACATTGATAAATCCCGAAGGAGCGAAGCCGGTCTCTTCCCTGTAGATAATATCATATCCCAGGCAAAGTAAGGTAGATAGTATGCCAACGAACACTGCGCTAAGCATGGGCCGGTAAAAGGGCGTACGAGTTTCTTCCGTATTCATAGTTTTTAATTTCTGTAAAGTTATTGCACGACTCTCGACAAACGAGCGAGCGAAAGCGCACTGATGGACATTACGAGGTCTCTAACTGCTACATCAAAAAATTTACCGCTCGCAATCAGTTGCAGCGCGATTCCAATCAGCCATGCCATCACGATATATCCGCCAATGGCTGGTCGCACCAGTACGATTATGCCGGCAATAATTTCAATAACACCGACTATTTGCATAAAAAGGTGCGGTGAGAAAGGAAGCATGGATGCGATTCCGGGATGGAGATACATGTCCCAATTAGTGAGCAGGTCTGTAAACTTGTCCAGGCCTGCAACTATCGGAACAAGACCAAATGTGAATCGCAAAATTGTCCAAACGGATCTGACTGTTTGATTGGTGGTGGTAATTTCCATGTTATGTGATTTAATTTTTTGTTGTATTTGTTTTGAAAGGGATATCCTGCACAAATGATGAGGAAATATGAAAAAGAAGACCAGTTCCTATCAACAAGGTTGGCGCTAACGTCGGTTTCATATAAATGTAGATGTCGAGTTTGTTGACACCATTCAATAGAGGAGTTAAGACTCTGGTAGGTTACAATACCCGCTCTTTTTCCGTGCCGATTCGATGAAGAAGTAAGTGTAGAATTAACTATTATCCGTTGGAAAACACATCAATAATCAAACCAACCCACAGGAGTTGAATTAGCGATTTAAATCAACAAATTGACGAAGCGGCCGACTTATCTGGATTTGTAACCTTTCCGATCTTTGTACCCTCTAATATCGAGGAAACGCTGGGATCGCTTAAGTGCGTCCTATGTTGTAAATTTTAGAACTATGACAAATGAAGCGCATCTCTTGACTGAACCCGAGATTATCAGGCGAATACTATCGGGAGAAGTGGTGCTATTCGAATTGCTTATTAAGCGAAATAATTCGATTCTTTACAAAACCGGGATGTCCTATGGATTTAACCATCACGATGTAGAGGATCTGATGCAGGAAACGTATATCAGCGCATATACTAACCTTTCCAAATTTGAGAACAGATCGAGTTTTAGAACCTGGTTAGTCCGGATCATGTTAAATCAGTGTCATCATCGAACTAAGAAATTCAGCTATATAAAAGAGCAGCCAAACGAACTTTCAGAACGTGAAAATGTTATTCCTATGTTTTCTTCTCATTCAGATACAGGTAAAAGTATTCTCAACAGGGAAATAAATAATATCATTCAGAACGCCATTACACGCATCCCTGTTGAATATAGAATGGTATTTTCATTGAGGGAGGTGAGTGGATTTAGTGTAGCCGAAACGGCAGAGGCGTTGGACATTACCCCTTCAAACGTTAAAGTGCGATTGAATCGCGCAAGGACGATGCTCCGCAAAGAGATTGAACAAATATATAAGGGCGAAAACCTTTTTGAGTACAATCTTATTTACTGCGATCGCATGGCCGAAAAAGTCATGAGTATTATTAACAGGATGAATTAATCATATGAGCGAAGAGCATATTGTACGTATCAAAAACATTGAATCAGTAACTCACGACGTCAGGAAATACCAATTTGAAAAACCCGAAGGCTATTCATTCGTACCAGGTCAAGCCACTGAAGCGGCGATCAATAAAGAAGGATGGAAAGAAGAACGTCGCCCGTTTACCTTCACTTCGCTTAACACGGATCCATACCTGGAGTTTACCATCAAAAGCTATAACGACCACCCGGGCGTTACCAATGAATTGGGAAAACTAAAAGTAGGCGATGAACTGATTATTCACGACGTGTGGGGTGCGATTGAATATAAAGGTCCCGGTTATTTTATTGCCGGCGGCGCTGGAATCACGCCATTTATCGCTATACTACGGCAATTGCATAAGGATGGCAAACTCGGAGAAAACAAACTTTTCTTTTCCAATAAAACTTCAAACGATATCATCATCCGTGATGAACTAACGCGCATGCTAGGTAAGAATGCGCTCTACATTGTTACGCACGAAAAAAATTCTTCTTATCTCAATGCTTTTATTGATGAGCAATTTCTAAAACAGTACGTGACTGATTTCAGCAAGAAATTTTATATATGCGGTCCACCCGCGATGATCGAAGTGTTGACTGCCACGCTCACTAAATTGGGAGCGAAAACGGATAGTGTGGTGTTTGAGAAGTGATACTTCGCTGTACATTGAAAATTGAGAATTGAATGTTGAATATTTCTCGCGAATTCTTGATGTAACGTCAGCTAATTTTCAATATTCAATGCTCAATGTTCAACTAGCTTACCATCAGCTGTCCGTTAATGTTATAACGCTGCTTGTTCTCCCGTGGTAACTGCTTAAAGATCGGACCTCTAGCTAACTGCTAAAGCTAACAGCGAGGAACGTTGAGTACAATCAACTGTACTTTTATTGTACACTAAGTAGTCACCACTAATAAGATTTAAGAATAGTATGAGTTCAGTGAAATAATAAGGAACAATTGTGGCATGGCAGCGCAATGAATTACATCTTTGTTCCAGTAAGCGTTTTTAAATCCAATTCCTATCCCGATAGCTATCGGGAATCCTTATCCTAGAAGAACCAGGGTTAGGTATTTAGACGAAATCCAGTATCCGCGTCTGAGTTGCGCAATCGCGCGATGAAGACTGATATGAAAAACCGGACGGATTGGTACTCTATGGAACCGTATCTCAGGTACCAAATCATTCAGAAGCCCCGCTCACGCGGGGCCTTTTTATTGCGGATTGCGGGATTGCGGATTTGGGATTGTGGATTTGGGATTGTGGATTTGGGATTAAGAATTTTTGATTGATAGTGTATGGTATTAATTCACAATTGTCAATCCGCAATCCGTAATCCCGCAATCCGCAATCTAAATCAGTTGGCTCCAACAGCTTTACTCACCAATGCGGCCGCTTCACTTAGGATGATCGCAGATTGAACTTTAAGCCCGCTTTCTTCAATCAGCTTCTTCGCTTCCTCCGCGTTCGTTCCCTGAAGTCGGACGATGATTGGCACCTGCACATTGCCGATGGAACGATAAGCATCAATAACTCCCTGCGCAACACGATCGCACCGCACAATACCACCGAATATATTAATGAGAATGGCTTTTACTTTTGGATCCTTTAATATTATTCTGAATCCCGCTTCAACAGTAGTCGCATTCGCTGTTCCGCCTACATCAAGGAAATTGGCAGGCTCACCGCCACTCAACTTGATCATATCCATCGTTGCCATCGCCAATCCGGCACCATTCACCATACAGCCTACGTTGCCATCGAGTTTAATAAAATTCAAATTATACTTGTGCGCTTCTACTTCTGTAGGATCTTCTTCTGAAATATCGCGCAGCGCTTCAATATCAGGATGACGCATGAGCGCATTATCATCAAGACTCATCTTGCAATCAACCGCAATAATTTTTTCATCGCTGGTTTTGAAGAGCGGATTAATTTCTAACATCGCGCAGTCGAGTCCAACATATGCGTTGTATAAATTCGTGACAAACTTCACGCAGTTTTTAAATGCTTCTCCCTTCAATCCAAAATTGAATGCAATCTTTCTCGCCTGGAAGGGAAGAAGACCTCCTGATGGATGCACCCACTCCTTGAAAATCTTTTCAGGCGTGTCGTGCGCAACGTCTTCGATGTTCATTCCACCTTCAGTGCTATACATCACAACATTTTGAGCCTTTGCTCTATCTAACAAAATGGAGAGATAAAATTCTTTAGTAGGATTTGGACCTGGATAGTAAACATCTTGTGCAACCAATACTTTGTTCACACGCTTTCCTGCTTCTCCCGTTTGAATGGTAACCAATGTGCCACCTAAGAGATTACTTCCAATGTTATTTACTTCTTCGGCGCTCTTGGCAACAGCAACACCTCTTTGCTCCGTGCCCTTGATCTTTCCTTTACCGCGACCACCTGCATGGATTTGCGCTTTGATGACAGCGAAATTATTGTTGGTTTGAACTTTCAATTGACGATACGCTTCTACAGCTTTCTCCGGCGTGTCAACCGGTATGCCTTCCTGAACGGGCACATTATATTTCTTAAGCAGTTCCTTGGCCTGGTATTCATGCAGGTTCATACTGGAAAATTTTGACAAATATAGTAGTTACTGGTTACTGGTTGCTGGTTACTACCGATTTGTTGGTGGTTGATTTCTGAATGGCAGGTGTCCGATGTGTGAAGTTTGCTCATTATTGAATATGGGCAGCCGTCTTAATGCGAGTCGTTCAGAACGCAGATTTTTTTAAGATGGTGATGATTTGTTAAGATGAAGACCATTTCTATCTTAACAGATCTTAATCATCATATTAAATCTGCGTTCTTATATTTCGACCAAGTGTTCTTTCAAAAAATATAGATATCAAATGTTTACTGCGAACTATTCAGAAACGTGTAATGGCTCCAATTTAATAAGACATCGTCGAATATAATAAGCAGGAACCAGTAACCACTAACTAGCAACCAGTAACCAGGTCATCTAAGTATCGTCACTGAACCCGTGAGCGGAAGTTTGCCTTGTACTTTGAGATCAATCGTGTAGTAATAAACGCCTATCGGCAACGGCTGGCCGTTTCGCTTGCCGTCCCAGGGCTTGTCGTATCCATTGCTTCGGTATACAATCTGTCCATAACGATTGTATACTTCAACCAGGCATTCAGGAAAGAGGTAAAGTGGTTCTATGAACCAGGTGTCATTGACGGCATCATTATTTGGAGAGAAGGCATTTGGAATAATGATCTTGTCATACACCACAACTTTTACTTCATCAGTAGTACTTCCGCAACCTTCAGTTGATACTGCATGTAAGGTATAAATAGTAGTGGAAGGAGGACTTACTGTTGGCCTGAGCGAATTGACTGAAGCCATGAAATCCGCGGGCGTCCAAAAAAAATCTGCATTTGTTCCAATCACTTTTCCATCTAATTGCACCTGCAATCCCGGTCTTATTTTTTTATCAGGTCCTGCATCGGCCTTAGGTTTTTTGGAAACATTCACTTGTATACCGGATGTATCACTGCATCCATATTGATTAGTCACCTTTACATGAAAGGTGGTTGTGTTCTTCGGTCGCGCTACAGGATTCGGAATTGTATCATTCGACAGATCATCGGGCGGCCACCATCGGTATTGAATACCTCCGCTTGCGGTAAGGTTTACCGGCGTTCCTTCACAAATAGAGGCGCCATTTCCAACCGAAATATTTGCTGCAGGATAGATTACTAAGTTTAATGAATCAAAACCGGGACAACCCGTATTCGTGGTTACTCGCACTTTATAAATTCCTGCATCAGTGAATTTGATGTTGGACATGGTCACCAATTGCTGACTGGAAGAAAATCCATTCGGACCCGTCCAATAATAAGATGAGCCTCCAGCCGCATACAATACAACTGTTCCACCATAACAGCCATACACATAGCTCGTCAGTTGCGCATCCGGATTTGGCTCAATGTACACGGTGATAGGACTGGAATAGATCCGACACGACGGAGAATTGATATTGTTTCCTTCACCAATCGCTAAACGATATACAAATATTCCTGCCGTTGGAGATGGAGGTCTCGTATAATTATTGGAAGTGGCACCTGGAATATCATTCCATACCGATGTGTTCTCACTTTGAACTTGCCATTGAAATTTCGGATTGCTGTAACCGTTTCCATAGTTGCCATTGAACTGAATCGCTTGTTGCGCATCGAAGCAAACTTGAAAGAATGTTTGTCGTTGAGGACCGATAGTGGCATTAATATCAGGACCACATGGTGCGAATTCAATGTCATCAATCGCGAATGAATTTCCGCAACCGCCTGTAGCTTTTGAACTAATCGTAAATCTAAAATCAGTAACACCGGCAGGTGGTTGAAAAGAGATGCCGACTTTCTTCCATGTTGGATTATCTGTTGCTGCCAAACTGCCGCTGGTACCCGTGGCAATCACTGTTCCCGACATCGTTTCAACCGTATACTCAAGGTTTGGACTTACGATCTGGTCGCACGTACCAAGCTTCACTACATTCATTACCCAGAACGAAAATTCATAACCAGTGCCGCCACATAAACCGCTCACAGAACCTGAATACAATTTTGATGGTAGCGCTGCTGCATTCACCAACATGAACAAACCATTTACATCGCCTGCACTGTGATCGGCCACAATGGTATGCCATCCTCCGGTTGCACAATCAAATGAAAGGTAAGGAAGCGAGTATTCGCCCACCGCTGGACAACCTGAGGAATTATAGGTGTAACTGGTGTTGCTGGTGATGGAAATGGGATTGGAAAGACTTCCGAAAGTTACGGTTGCGGTTGGATTTCCGAGTGTACCGGTGCATAATTGCGCACGAAGCACAGCCGACAGGCATAGCAACAATACTAGGATCAGAATTTTTACCTTCATTCGGATGTCAGCAACAGGGCTTTCAAATTTACCGAAACTGCCGCGATTATGATTTATCTGAGAATGACGACCCACCCGCTTATTGGCGGTTCTCCAATCTTCAGGTCCACAACATAATAATACGTACCAACTGGCAATTGGGTTCCTTTAAATGTGCCGTCCCACGGAATATTATAACTTTTTGAATAGTACAATTGCTGGCCATACCGGTTGAACACCTGCAATACTGCGTCGGGATATGATGATAGTCCACGAATTTGCCAAAGATCATTGATGCCGTCACCGTTTGGTGAGAATGCATTCGGGATTACAACATTCTTATACACTTTAATAAACACCTCATCAGAACTGGTGCCGCATCCTCTGTTGGACGATACCGTTAACGTGTATCTACTGTCCTCGAAAAGTGTGGCTGTTGGTTTTAATATAAACGGGTTGTCGAGAAAAACGGTTGGGGACCATGAGTAACTAACGTCCGTACCACCTGCAGATCCATCCAATTTTATGGGTATGCCTTCCTTGGTTTTTTTGTCAGGTCCCGCTAAGGCCACTGGTTTCTTCCAAACATTTATAAGAATGTTAGCTGAATCCGCACACGAATACTGGTTATAAACATACACTTTATACCGTGTAGTATCCTTTGGCGAAGCAGTGGGATTAGCTATTGTTCCGGATGATAATCCTGTTGTTGGGGTCCATGTATAACGAATTCCACCGGATGCTTGTAGTTGAGTGGAGCTGCCCTCACAAATGTGATCGTTTCCTGATAAGCCGGCAGTTGGAACGGGATTTACAAACAGCTGAGTGGAATCTGACCTGCTGCAGCCCTTATCACTAATGGCGGAGAGAAAATAGAATCCTGCATCAGTGTATTGAACATTCGGCAATGTTACCTGAGCACTTGTACTTGAAAAACCATTTGGTCCTGACCATTGATAATTGGTGCCGCCTGATGCCTTAAAAAGAACATTGCTGCCCAAACATGAATTGGTAACATGATCCATTTGAACAACAGGGAGTGCATTCACGTAAATACTAACAAGATTTGATCCTACGCGACAATTTTTTTCTCCAATATTTCCTCCCTCGGCAACGCTTAACCGATATTGAAATGTACCGGGGCCCGTTGATTTTCTCAGATAAGTTGTTTGCGTAGCACCCGGAATATCTTTCCATGTGGTTCCATTATCACTGGTCACCTGCCATTGAAATACTGGATTGCTATATCCATTTGAATACACACCATTGATGAGGTATGAAGTGGTATCACCTTCACAAACCGAAACGCTGGTATCACCTGATACATTTATTCCCGCCGTTACTAAAGGACCGCATGGCCTGAACGTAATATCATCGAGACCGATATCATTTCCACAACCGCCTGGCGCATTGTTGGTAATGCGTACAACTACAGTAGTTGTATTGGCTGGGGTTTCGAAAAACGTTCCGTATTGTTTCCAACTGACAGAGGAATTCTCAGGTATGTTTCCCGTATTGTAAGTAGCGAGAACCGTTCCGCTGCCCGTTTCAATTTTAAAAGTAAGATTGGGATCAATTCCATTTCCACCGCATGCTGTTGGTCGCAATATATTCATCACCCACGCCGCAAATTCGTATGTGGTGGAAGGACATAACCCCCTTATCGTGTCAACATAAAAATCACCTGGAGTATATGAAGCGTTCACGAGCATGAAGTATCCATTCACGTCGCCAGGAGTGTGGTCTTCCTGTGGACTAAACCAGGTATTGCCAAAACAGTTTGAAGAGTACGTTAGAACGGTATAGGAACCGTCATTAGGACAATCATTAGCTACGTAAGTGTAGTTGGTACTGGCAGCTTTTAATGCAGGCCCCGGATTGCCGCCCGTGCCAAAGGTGATGTTAATGACAGGATCTCCCAAGCTTCCTCTGCATAGTTGTGCCTTGCCCGCAAAGCAGGTAAGCACACCTAAAAAAAAGAGGATCGTTTTCATGTAGTGATGGGGAACCCAATGCCTTCAACTAATCAGGACCAGCCTTCAAATTTAATTGCTGCTTGCGGAATTTCACAATCCGCCTTCGGCGGAAGACGGATTTTCGCGAATTACACGAATTCCCACGAATTGAGATTTCAAGACAATCTGATTAAGGGAGCCAATAGACAAATTCGTGCAAATCCGTGTAATTCGTGTCAATTCGCGTCCATTCCGCCGAAGGCGGAATGCCGGGTAGTCGTCCTTATATTTGCACGCACAAAAAAATCAGGCAACTGGTAATGGAAGATATAGTTGAAAAACTTAGACAGTCGACAGATTATATACGAAAACAATCTTCGCTTGAACCTCAGGTGGGGATTGTATTGGGTAGTGGTCTCGGAAATCTTGCAAAGGAAATAGAGGTGGAGGTGGAGATCGAATATGATGATATTCCTCATTTTCCCGTGTCAACGGTTGAAGGACATCATGGTAAACTGATCATCGGTAAACTCAGCGGGAAACGCATTGTAGCTATGGCTGGCCGATTTCATTTTTATGAAGGTTATTCGGCCTCTGAAGTGGCATATCCCATACGGGTCATGAAAAATCTGGGTATTAAACACCTAATGATTTCCAATGCGGCCGGTGGCGTGAATGCACAATTTAAAGTAGGAGATATAATGATCATCACCGATCATATCAGTTTTGCTACGGTAAATCCACTGGTGGGCGCGAATGTTTCAGCATTTGGACCAAGGTTTCCGGATATGAGCGAGCCATATAAAAAAGTGTTGATCGCGAAAGCAAAAAGCATAGCCGTTGAAGAGGAGATTGACGTGAAGGAGGGTGTGTACTTTGGCGTTACTGGTCCAACATTTGAAACAAGAGCAGAATACAAGATGATCAGGTTATTGGGGGGCGACGCGGTGGGAATGAGTACTGTTCAGGAAGTGATCGCCGCAAATCATATGGGACTGCCTGTATTTGCCATGAGTGTGATCACTGATATAGGTATTCGCGAGGAAGAAAACCGTATCACCCATGAAGACGTGTTGCATGCAGCAAAGGAAGCAGAGCCTAAAGTCACCACCATCTTCAGAAAACTGATCGCTTCATTATAGTTTTCATTTAACGTTATTCTCATTACGCTCGATCATCAAATCTTTAATTTGCCACCTGCACTGCAAATACGGTTGAGATACATTCTTCAAATATCGGTTGTTATCTGTTCCTTGTTTATCTGTAGCCATTCCTATGGACAGGTGCCTCCAATGCAGCGACCCACCACTAATACCGGTGGATCAGTAACCAGGGGTATGCCAAGCCGCGCTCAACCAGGGAATGACAGTCTGAAGCACAGGACTGGTCTTGAAGATTCCATCACCATTCGCTTTCGCTATCTCGATTCCAGCAAATTGGGTTCGTTCGATTCCAGCATTTACGATTTTACGAAACGGCTTCAGGTGCCGGCAACTCATTATCATCTTGGCAATTTTGGCAATGCTGCCAATAGCTGGTTGTTTACTCCCTATATGAAAGCCGGATGGGACGCGGGTTTTCACGCATTCGATATCTACAAGCTTACAATTCAAGACACAAGATTTTATAACACTACCAGGCCTTATTCAGAATTGGGATATATGCTTGGTAGCAAGGCCGAGCAACTCATCAATCTATTGCATACGCAGAATATAAAGCCGAATTGGAATTTCGCGTTTCAATATAAACTGATCAATTCACCAGGATTTCTTCAAAACCACAATACAAATCATAATAGTTATCGCTTCAATTCTTGGTATCAATCCCGGAACAAGCGATACAGTAACTTTTTTATCCTTGTTGCGAACAATTTGCAATCAGGAGAAAACGGAGGCATCCAGGATGTAAAACAATTGGATAGTTCCGCTTATAAGAACAGGCAAGGTATACCCGTTCGATTGGGGCAGGATCAAGTGACAAGCACCAATTTTTTTACGACGAGTATACCAACAGGAAATAAATACCGCGACATTAATATTTTCCTTCGCCAGCAATATGATATCGGACAAAAGGATTCGCTGGTGATGGATACAGTTGTTGTTCCATTATTTTATCCGCGCCTGCGACTCGAATATAATTTCAAGATGAGCAGCTATCGTTACCGGTTTGAAGATGCATATCCGGACAGTATATATTATAAAACATATTATCAACTGGACACGACGAAATTCTTTTTCATGCAGGATTACTGGAAAGAATTTCTAAATGATTTTTCGATTTATACCTTTCCCGATAAAAAAAATCCCCAACAGTTTTTGAAGTTGGGTGCAAGCATTCAAAATCTATCAGTAACATTTGATTCGAGTGAAGCCACGAGCAAATGGAAGAAATCTTACTATAATATTTTTGGTCATGCGGAGTATCGAAATAAAAGCAGGAACCAGAGATGGGATATCGAAGCGCTGGGCAATTTCTATTTCACGGGATTGAACTCAGGCGATTATGATGCCTATATTAGTTTGAAAGGATTGGTGAGTAAAAAACTCGGCTACGCACAGTTGGGTTTTCAAAATACCAATCGGTCCCCTTCTTACTTATTTAATCCTAATAGCAGCTTCTGGAAGGAACCGACACAAAGATCTTTTAACAAGGAAAATTCAACGGTGTTCTTTGCTTCAATCGAAGAACCGAAGCTGGATCTCCGATTGCAGGCGAAGTATTATCTGCTGAGCAACTTCCTATATTTTAGCGGCATCAATGAGCGCGCGCAACAAACGAATATTTTCAACGTGCTGGAGATTGGCGGCGATAAGGTTTTCAAATTAGGGCGGCATTGGAAATGGAGAACATGGCTCGTATTGCAGCAGAAAGCGGGCTCTTCGCCAATAAATGTTCCTTTGCTGTATTCAAGAAACATGATAGGATATGAAGGGAACCTCGGATTTGAAAACCTGAACATTGCAATGGGGACGGAAATTAAATATCACACCAACTATAAAGCGAATGGTTACTCTCCTCTCATGGGACAATTCTTTTTACAAGACACATTAACTGTTACAAGAAATCTTCCCCAGGTGGATGCATATGTTCATTTTCGAATCAGATCATTCACAGCATACTTCAGGGCGGAGAATCTAAACACGCTAACATTTTCTGGTTCTAATAGTGGATTTACGAATAATAACCTCGTGGCGCCATATTATCCATCGCCGGGACTGGTCATCAGGTTGGGCATATTCTGGAGTTTTGTGAATTAGCATTTGGACTGGCGAGTTCTCCTTATCTTGCTTAAACGTCGTTCATCGTCTCTGCTGTACGCTTGGGCTGTTTTAAATTCTGGACATGAAGTCAGTGATATTATTATTGTCGTTGTTCATGCTGGCTCTGGTAGTAAAAGCACAGCACGAGCATCACGCCGTTACCGACACAATGCCTTCCCATCCTGCAGATTCCTCAATGGAGGATATGGAATCCCCCGTTCTTATGACTCACGCGTACAGTTTGAATCTTCCGATGAACAGGAATGGATCTGGCACAAGTTGGTTACCTAATTATAGTCCAATGTATATGTACATCATGGGTAATTCGAAACAATCCGTTTCGATTCATGGTAGTCTTTTCGTGCGCTATAATGACCAGGATGTTTTTGAAAGTGGTACTCGCGGCGGAATGAAATGGGATGTGGTTTCGATGTTTATGGGTATGTACAATAGAAGAGTGGGGGATAAGGGCTTATTTAATGCAACGGTGATGATCAGCGCTGATCCCATTAGTATGGGTGGCAGTGGTTATCCGTTGCAATTTCAAACAGGTGAAACATACAATGGGGCAAAGTTGGTCGACCGGCAGCATCCGCATGATTTTTTTTCGGCGCTGAGTGTTGGCTATACGTACGCATTTAATAAAGATGTAGATGTAAGCGGATATTTTGGTTATCCCGGTGAACCTGCACTTGGACCCGTTGCATTCATGCACCGTCCTTCTGCTATGAACAATCCAAATGCTCCCCTTGGTCACCATTGGCAGGACGCAACACACATCACATATGGCGTGGGAACGGTTGGTTTTAGAGTACGTGATGTAAAGTTGGAAGGATCATTATTCACAGGGCAGGAACCGGATGAAAATCGCTTTGATTTAGATAAAGCAAGTTTTGATAGTTACAGCTATCGTGTGTCGTGGAATCCAACGTCGGCATGGGCGCTTCAATTTTCGCAAGGATTTTTGAAACAGCCGGAAAGATTGGATTCCGGTCTCGATGTAAATCGGACTACTGCTTCTGCCACTCACTCAAAAAATATGCGCACGTTGAATTGGTCGCAAACATTTGCATGGGGTATGAATCATATTGTGGGCCAAAGCAAAAATCAACACTCATTTCTTTATGAAAATAACCTCCAGCTTCGGACTCAAGCGATTTACATGCGTTACGAATTCGTGAATAAATCTTCCGAAGATTTGAATCTGGAAAGTCAATTCGGAGAAACCACTTTTGATATCAACGCATTGACGGTTGGATATAATCGCCTTCTGGCGCCTTATGCACCGGTGGAAGTTTCGGTAGGAACACAAGTCACTTTTAATTTTCCACCTGAAGAATTGAAAGCCATATATGGGAGATGTCCTCTTGGTTTGCAGGTTTATTTGCTAATAAGGCCGCATCGGCATAAGATGTGATGGGAAGTTAGTGATCAATGATGGGTGAATGGTGACTAATAACTGCAAAACATTCGACAGTAGACAGTAAACAGTAAACTGTAAACATTCCTACTCAACTTTTATAAACGACCTTTGTGACTCTAGTTCTGACTGGAGGTGCACAATTTTCTTTCTAAGTTCTTTTGCGTCCGCAAAACTCATTTCGTTTTTGATGCCATGCTCGTAGGCCTCCACGAGTTCAAGCAATTGAAGAGATAATATGTGGATTCGGTCCATACAAAATTTTTTTTGGATGATAATTCAGGAATCTATTAATTGGCCTGAAGTACAAGCACCGGATCCTGAATTCGGCGATTTGATTTGTAGGACTTGCTAAAGAATAGGGCCCAAAGGTAAGCTATTACGCCTGCCGTTTGGTTATTTTGATCACTTATTTTATCCTGAGAACGCTATAACAGTACGACAGCAAGTTATGCGGAAGGGTTTGGTTGCGTTGCGGGGAGGACTATATGAAAACTGGCCCCATTCTTTTCTTCTCCTTTAGCCCATATGATCCCGTGATGATTCAAAATTATTTTTTTGCAAAGAGCAAGTCCAATTCCACTGCCCGGATAAATGTGTTGTTCATTTAACCTCTTGAAGATTTCAAAAATCTGAGACGCAAACTCTGGGCGAAAACCTATCCCGTTATCTTTGAAAATAATCTCATAATACTGATGACGTTTATCGAGTGTTTCATGTTTGAATACTTCCTCGGGCTCCAGCTTTCTTGAAGATATTTTCAAAAGCGGTTGTTCTTTTATGTCGGAAAATTTTAGTGCATTATGAATAAGATTGTAAAAAAGTTGATTCATGTGAAGTGGGTTCGCCTCAATCGTTGGTAATGTAGAAGATTCTATTTGCACGTTTTTTTCCTGGATCATCAGGTCAAAATCTTTTAGCACATTGTGGAGAACCTCGTTCAGATCTATTGGAGCAAACTGTCGCTCAGGCTTGAACAGTCTTGAAAATTTGAGCAGTTCATTGATCAGCGTCGTCATTCTCTCGGCTGCATCAATTAACCGTTGAAGGTATGTTCGCGTGCCGGGGTCCAATTGTGATTCGCTCTTGTCACGAATCAGTCCACCGAATATGCGGATCTTTCGCAAAGGCTCCTGCAGGTCATGGCTAGCCACATATGCGTATTGTTCGAGTTCGTAGTTTGATTGTTCCAGTTCCTGAATTTTTTTCTTAAGATCCTCGCCAGATTTTCTCATTTCGGTAATGTTGAAGAAACTGGCGGTCACACCATCGCTGAAGCGGGCAAGCAAAACGTCGTAGGTATTTTTTCCCGAGGTCACCTCATAACGCAACTTCCTGTTCGATTCAGCCACCTGGCAAAATTTTTCAAAAACGCCGTTTGTTTTGGATAGAGGGGACACCTCCATCATCGTTTTTCCTAAGAGTTCCGCTGAATCTAACTGCGTGTGTTCCCTGATCGCTTCATTAGCGTACACAATTTTGAAATCAACAATCACTCCTTTCTTGCGGATGGCTTTATAACTAATGATTCCATTTTGCGAGCTATTCAATATAGAATCAAGAAATGCTCTGTTCTTTTCTTTTTGCCGCGCGTGGATAAACACCAATACAATGGTAAAAAACAGGATGATGAGTGAAAAAACCCTGAACACAAGAATATATATGTTATTTAATGACAGGGTTGATTCAAGGTCGTTTCTTCGATCCGTTAAAAGAACCTGTGCTCTTTCAACGGAAGAATCTATGAGGTTTTGAATGGATACCAGTTCGGCAAATTTTGCCGGTGCCTTGTTTGCCAACATTGAATCCTGTACATCGCTCTTTCTAATCCAGTTCAACTGCCGGTTTATCTTAATTACTATCGTATCTAATCTTTTCTTGTTTAAGGTATCAAGAACATTCTGCCTCAATTGAAGTATGTCTGCGGAGATATTGTCGGCCTTTCTTTTATAAATCTCATTTACACCACCAGGCAGTGTGTCCGCTCTACTTGAATACATTTGGGCGGCCTTCAGATCATTTGAAAGTTGCTCAAATCCGCTGATAACCTGGTGAGACTTATTAATGAGGTCAGTATAAAGGAGAATCTCCTTAAAGCTTTTCCTGTAGATGTACAGTGCTACAATAAAAATGACAAGCGCAAGGGCAAATAATAGATACGTGCTCTTCTTCATGAAGGTCTGCAGTTGACAAGATCAAAAATTAATACAAGTTTTTTTACAAAAAAATTTAAAATAGAGAAAGCAATGAATACTTTTATCCTATGGGTACGCAAGGGGATACAAAAATATTGCTGGTAGATGACGATGACGATGACCGTTTACTTTTTACGGCCGCTTTAGCGGAAATTGGAAGCAAGTACCACTGTGATTGTGCCGCCAGTACTATGGAAGCCCTGAAGTATTTGGCCAGTGCCGACCCTTTGCCAGACCTTATTTTTCTCGATTTAAACATGCCAGGTTATGATGGAAAGAAATGTTTACGCCATTTAAAGGCGGCCACTAAACTTCAGAATATACCGGTTGTGATCTATAGTACGTTTATCAGCGAAACGGATGAAGAAGAAATGAAAGGCCTCGGTGCCGATTATGTGATCACCAAGCCTGGCGACTTTGGTAGTCTTCAAACAGCTATTATCGATTCGATGGAAACAATTAGAGCCAACCGATAAGGTTATTGTCTAATAAATCTTTCGTTATACGTTTCCATATTAGCCGATCTTACACGAAGCATGTAACTTCCTTTAGGCAGGAAGGTAATATCGATCCTGTTAACGCCGGATGCCAGCATATTTTCCCGAACGAGCTTTCCCGAGAAATCAAAGATTTCCGCTTTTGCATTGCTGACTAGCGCACTCGAACTAAGTCTGATTTGGATATGATCAGTTGCCGGATTTGGGGTGAGTTCAACGTGTATGTTGCTCTTCACATCAATAACCCTTACCTCTGAATAGGTTTCATTTTCATCCAGATCAACTTGTTTGATGCGGTAGTAATGCTTTCCATTTAACGGACGCGCATGAACATATGAATACTTGGCACCAACAGTTTGTTTGGCATCATTGGGTATGAAGGCGAGATCCTCATAGTGAATGCCGTCTGCACTTGTCTGAATATAGAAACCTTTATTATTTGATTGTTGGCTAACTGACCAATTTAGGACAACTTGTTTATCCGCATTTAATTCCGCGGTAAAGCTTTCCCAGGTAACAGGAAGAACTCCAAAAGGAAAGTTGCACGAAGTGAGGTCATTTCCTACGCCTGAAACGCTAAAGGTTCCGAGTAAGGTGAAGGTTTTATTATTATTTAACCGATACAATTTGTCGTCCGGTGGGTTTGTACTCACGAAGATCTGTCCCGCAGAATTAAATGCGATTCCTCCAAAACTATTTGCACTTGGAGTAGGAGTGGTAGGTGGCAATACCTGCTGAACAGTTATGCTTGCCACAGGTGTTGTGGGTAATGGCGCCTTAAACTTATAAATGCCAAAATCGGTGGCGCTCGCTGGAAGGAACCAGAGGTTACCCAAACCATCGAATGCGGCGTCACCATAAATTCTTGCGTTGACTATTGGAGTTAAATTATTTCCGAACTGGTCAACAACCGTGGAAGTGATTAGCGTCCAGGTATTGGCGGCAATATTGTAATAGAAAAGACTTGCATAGGCGTCAATACAATAATATCCGGTGCCCGTTGCATTCACACAACCTACGTTGATGATGGTACTTGTACCCGCCGGTGACGGTGCCAGGTAGGTAATGGTGGCAAGGCCTGGATCAAAACATACAAACTCCTGCGGAGCGATATATGAATTTCGTTTAAAATAATAAAACCTTCCGTTGATGCTGTTATACCCCATTGCGTTAGAGTAACTGGGGGCATTTCCGGTATATGCTGGGTTCATCTGCGCGCCTACGTTACCATTGGTTGTATTAATGCGATATACATTGGCAACGTTTGACAACCCATAAATAAATTGGTTGGGACTTGAACAAAGTTGCGCTGATATTTGAGTAGAGGTTATTAATAGCAGTGCACTCGCGAATAATCGCGATTGATTCTTCACCACAATGTTTCGAATCGTTTTCATACTTTGGATTCTTAGTCTTCTCAATGATATTGGTGATACAATTGTTCTTTTGAACAATCTTTTTCCCTCACAGCAGCATTGTGATGGTATTAGGTTTAGGTGGCCCGAACTTGACTTTTGAATGTGGGTTTTCAAGTTAACCGATCAAGACTTTATCTTATCAGCAGAAAGGCACACATCTAGAATTTAGTTAGGGTTTACACCTATAACGACTCAAAAATACTTTCATTATAATGGGTGTGCAACATCTATTCTACGAGTAGCATTTTACTTTAGTCATATGTGCGTTTTGAATCGATGAATGGAATTAACTATTTAAGAATGAGCATTTTTGGAATTTTTTTCCAGAATTGGGAAAGTGAAATTGAAAGTGATCTAAATCAAAGAAAATTGAAAATAACTTGGAACAGAACATATAACCCCGACCTGTAACCGATTACATTTTGCAACGGCATATGTTTAACGAGCAATTAACCGCTGCAGTTCTTAATTTCCTTTGATGAAGGTTTTCATGTCGGCATTCTTATGTCTTGTGGTTTTACACGTTAAATCGCAAGGTGATAAAAACCTGGCGTCTGGCGATGGTGGTGATGTGCGACTGATTATCGGGATAGTGATTGCCGTTGTAGTTATTGTTGCGATGTATTTACTTCTTAGACGAGAAGACAAATAGAAGTTTACAGTTTACAGTTTACGGTTTTGCGTTTGAGGTGTTGTCCAAGGTGTTTTGACTGTCGAAGACAGTCTCGTGTTCTTATCTCTCTCGATTCTTTTTGATTTTTATTTTAATCGACGGTTCTTTCTCACCTAAAAAAACTTCGTGCTCTTTGTGGTCCCTCGTGCCCATCGTGACCTCTTCCTCTCTGGAATAGTTATTGCAATTATTTTGAAAAAAAATCTATGGTAAAAAGTCCAGTCAGAAAATATACGGAGACCATGGAGATACTCATGAACTGCGCAGCCACTTGTGAGAATTGCGTTTCAGTGTGTATTAACGATGGGAAACCTATGAGTTGTTGCCCAATATGCATGGACTGTGCAGACATGTGTTTATTGATGTTCAGATTGGAAGCGCACAATTCCACGTTCGCAAAATCAATGTATGGAATCTGTGCCGAGATCTGCGAGGCCTGTGCAAACGAGTGTGAGAAACATGCGGATTATCATCCTCATTGCAAGGCTTGCATGTATGCTTGCAGGGATTGTGCAGAAAAATGTAGAAGTATGATGAATTGATTTTTTAACCGTCGGACCGAGGCGGTCCGACGGTCAAAAATTTATCCTAACGATCTCAGCCATTTTACCACATCGTCCTTGGCTTTGCCTGTCTTTTTTTGTATTCTTCCGAACATTTCATCTTCTTTGCCTTCTTCGTATCTGAGATCATCGTCTGTTAAATTTCCATGAGCTTGCTTAAGCTTGCCCTTCCACTCATTCCATTTTCCTTTAATTTCCATTTTGTCCATATGATAGATTTTTTATTTACCGTCAAAAAAACTGTGCCCACCGCTTGAACTACGCGGTCTGACCGTCCCTGTCTGACCGCTGCTGTAGAATCACCTCTGCATTGCGTCACCTTTGTTCGTAAGACGGAAACCGCCAGACGAGCGTCATTTGATTCCATCAGACTCGCCACTGGTCAGCAAATTCAACTTACCAGGAATAATTTCCGCAGTAACCAATTCTTTCTTTCCCATATACTCTCCATCTGCCTGGAAATAAATTCTTCGACTGGCTTTGATGGACACGGTAGATGTTCTCAACATTTCTACCTTTTGAGGGTCGTAAGTTTTATGTCGAAAGATCATTTTTAATAACTCCGAAAAAGCAAGCTTGCGAATGATAATGACTTCAAATTTTCCGTCGTTTAATTTTCCAATCGGGTTGATGACCGCGCCCGTTCCATAGGTGCGAGAGTTCGCCAGCACTACCATGTATGCTCTTCGCGAAATTGTTTGTGTATCCGTTTCGATAAGCACTCTTACCCGCTGTGTTCGCCAGAGTGTTTTGAATAACACCTTTGCATATCCCAGTTTTCCCCTCCAATTACTGTCCTCAAAATATTTGATCAACTGGGCATTCAATCCCAAATCGGCCAGATGCAGGCTAATACATTCATCATTGATGTGCAGAACATCTAATTTTTTAATGATCCCATTTTCAACCAGTGCGAGAGAGGCTTCCTGTGCGTTCGGCAGTCCCAGTTCTTTCGCAAAACCATTTGCAGATCCTGCAGGAAGCACGCCCATAATCATCTCTGTTCCCAAGAGGTTCTTTGCTACCAAATTCACCGTTCCATCTCCGCCAACCGCGATGACGCGATGCGGTTTTAATGTTGATATCTTCTCTGATAATGAGTCAGCATCATTTTTGCCGCTAAGTTCAAAGAAGTGAATGGCATGCGGTTTAGAGTCGAAATATTTTGTGATAGCATCTTTCCAACTATGCTTGGACTTACCCCCGGATACGGGGTTAATAACAAATAAGAATTTCAATGGACCAACAGGTTGCATATAAATCGCTTGGGCTTAGTGACAATACCAATGATAATTTTCAGGCCAAGGATATTCAACCGGTGAAACCTTCATTCCGTTCACGCATAAAGGAAAAGTTATTGAAGTGGTTGCGTCTTTCTGATCAACCTACGGTAAAGGTTTATCATGGATTTGGTCATACAACGCAGCTACATGTGTTTGGACAAGTGTTGGCATTGAGTCCGCTGCCAAGAAAGAAATACCGGAAAAATGTGTGGACAAATTCATTCGCACTCTTGCGATCCTTTATGGTAAAGCCCATCCCATGTGCCTTGCTTCGACTCAAATGGAAAAATATATGGGTATATGCGAATTCCGAGGACGACGGCTTTTTTAAATTCGACCTTGAGCCCGACACTACCAAAAACGCTACTGGGTGGCAAGAACTGCAGGTTGAAATGATAAGTGATCACAGTTCGGAACAGGTTATTGCAAAAGGAAACGGTTTGATTTACTTTCCTCCCGCTAATCGCTTTGGTTGTATATCAGATATCGACGACACGTTCTTAATCTCTCACTCATCACACTTGTTGAAGCGGCTCTACGTATTGCTCACACAAAATGCGCACAGTCGAAAACCTTTCGAAGGAGTAGTGCGGCACTACCAATTGCTTTCGCAGGCCGGATCAACGCCCGATAAGCCAAATCCATTTTTCTATGTATCCAGTAGTGAATGGAATTTATATGATTTCATTGTGGAGTTTGCTCGCAAAAATGAAATGCCTGCGGGCATTTATTTGTTGAATCAGTTGAAAAGATTCTCACAGCTTTTGAAAACGGGACAGGGAAAACATTCGGGAAAGTTCACTCGTATAGTGCGGATTATGGAGTCCTTTCCGCAGATGCGATTTATTTTGTTAGGCGATAGTTCACAGCGCGATCCTTATATCTACGCTTCCATCGTTGAGCATTTTCCCCAACAGGTTCACGCAGTATACATCCGCGACATATACAAGAAAAATAAGAAGAACGTCGTGGAAGTATTAACTAAGATTGAACAGTCAGGTATTCCATGTTGTTTCTTCTCGCACAGTAAAGAAGCGATTCTGCACTCACAAAGAATTGGTCTGCTTTCAACCGAGCAAATTAACTCAATTCCTTGATACGACCCATTTGCCTATTGCCTGTTGCAATTGCCTAATGAATCGAAAGTTCACCAACGGCAACCCAATAGTTTTTCAACGGACCATTATTTCCAAAAACCGGGTCTTTTTCCGGCAATGGAATCCGACGGATCTCCAGTTCATGCTTTTCCCTTTCACCGGGCTGTCCATAATGAATGTTATAATCTCTTCCATTAGGATAGGCACCCACGCACTTAAAATTTTCGCCAGCTATTTTTTTGTGTGCTACACCGGCCGGAATCACCACCACATCGCCGCGTCTTAATTCTTCAGTGATTCCATGGTCTCCTCCAAATTGAACAATGCAATGCCCGCTATAAACTCCAAGCACCTCATGAGTATTGCTATGAAAATGGTGCTCATCATATATGCCATTCCTCCACGAATTACTCCAATCGTTTTCGCGAAATTGTTTTTCTATCAGGCCGGCGCCATCGTCTTGCGGCAATTCAAAAGCGTTCTTATAGATCAGCAAAGGGAGAACAGGGTTGTTTGGAAAATAATCATCAGCCTGTAACAAATGTTGAATCACCTCCGGGTTCGGGTTTAATACTTCTTGCATAGGAATTTGTTTACAGCAAATACACTAATCCCGTGCCGTGTATAGGTTATACTCGGATTAATGAAGCAGCAGACTCTTTCTGTTTATGATTTCGTGGTTGCCGACTTTTGGGGACTCGTTTTTTTTCTTCTTCGGAAATTTTTCCCCGACAAGGGGTTCCAGGTTGGTACGTCATCGCCTAATAACTGGCCGTAAGGTTTTAGTTCATCGATGCGGTCGAATATCACTTTACAGATGGCGATAACGGGAATGCTCAGGAACATTCCCCCAATGCCACATAGCGCGCCACCTAACAAAACGCCTATTATGGAAAAGAGCGCATTCAATTTTACTCTTGATCCAATGATGTACGGAACCAGGAAATTATTGTCGACAAATTGAACCAGCAGGTAAACGAGGATCGACCACGTCATCACCTCTGCAGAACCTGTGTTAGTGAATGTGAGCAACGCCGTTAATATCACGGCTAATAAGCCCCCAATGTAGGGAATGAGGTTCAGAATCGCTCCTACCAACCCAAGTAACACTGCGTAAGGAGCGCCGATTATTAGCAGTCCCACGGTGTTGAGTACAGCTACAATTGTTGTTTCTGTTAAAAGGCCGGTAATGTAATGTTGCACTACATACCGAATTTCCATGATGATTTCTTCTACTTTGCGACCATACTCCTCTGCGAAGATCTGCATTACAAAACGGAGAAGGAGCGTGCGGTAATACATAAACAGAAACACATACACGGGAATCAATGTAATAGTTGCCAGTGATGCAGTAATGATATTGAAAGCGCCCACCGCCCCCAGGTTGTTTACAGTCTCGCCCTTTGCCTGTTCTATTAGCACGTCCTGTTGTTTTGCCGTCAAATGAAACGTATGATCAATCCATTTTTGACTTTGCGCCCACAAATCATTCAAATTTCTTTTTACGGCTGGTATATCACTCATGAACGATGCAATCTGGCTCGAGATAAAAATAATAACGCCTGCTACCACAAGAATCGCGATCAGTATCACCAATAAAATCGCAATGACTCTGGGTATACGAAGCCGCAAGATTGCCGCTTCGAGCGGACGCAGCAGTACAGCAAAAAGAAATGAGAAACCCAAAGGAAGAAGAATTTGTTGTCCGAGGTAGATGACGTACAACAACAAAAAGAGAAACACCATTAGCATCGCTAATTTGGCGTATAGAGGCCAGGTTCGTATCATATAAACTAAGTGTATTAAAAAGTTTGTGCCCAGTTGGGGAATTACTTCTACCCTTAAACGAACAGAGCAATAATGACGCCCGCCTCTGGTCTGATCCTTGTATTTAAAAAGAAAATCTACTTATGAAACGAATAAAGATCGGGTTGTTGGCTGTAGGAGTGTTGGGAGCACTACTGGCCTTTACGAAAAAAGATAAACCGCTTGAGCGGACGGGCCATGCCACAGCAAGATGGCAGGACACGATTCCTTACCGTCATTATGATCCATCGCGTGTGTACCTGGATCCAAGTACCGGTGATAGCATTGTGATTTGGGTTGACCCTGGCACAAATTATCTTATTAACAAGAGAAACAATAGCAGGGTATATCTCTATGTTGACCCAGTGACTACTGATACATTTTACGGAGAAGGGTACCTGGTGAATAATATGGTCACGCACTTGCCTGATGGAAAATATGAGGTGGATTCAACGAAAGTGAAAATTGAAGGGAATAAGATTAAATATAAGGACGGCTCACTGAAAGGAAAAATAAAAGTAACTGACGACAAGATTAAAGTCAAAGACGGAAACGATAAACAGAAAATGAAAGATAAAGGGGATAGTGTAAAAATTAAGAAAGGATAGTAGGCAATTCTCGAAATAACAAATCACAAATCCCACTGAATGATCAAGCAGAATCTGTAATTGAGTTCCCTGGTATTTGTGATTTGTATTTTGAACTTTTATAAACAGTAATTATGAAAAAGATCACGTTAGCTTTATTATCAACAGTATGTCTTGCAGGTTGGATGTCCTGCAATAACGCAGAAGCGCGTTATGTTGATTTGAACACAGGCGACAAAATCAAAGTAAAAAAAGATACTCGCGGCCGACTGGTAAATGCAGCAGATGAAAAGCCGGTTCGTTTTTATGTTGACACCAAAACAAGTGATACGCTCGACGGCCGAACAGGTAAAGTAGTCAATGGTGAATTGGTGAAAGTGGAAGATGGTACTTACGAATATATCATCGTTAGGGAAACGCTGGCTGCCGATGATGATTTTTTCAAAAGAAAAGTAGAAGAGGACGGCGACATAAAAATTAAAACCAGCAAGAAGAAAATTAAGATTGACGGAAAGACTGGAAAGAGAAAAGTAAAAACTGACTAAAGCAACACTGCTCTTCGGTTATTTTGGTTATTCTGTTATTCTGTTATTCTGTTGTGAAAGCGGTCAACCGAACTGTATAACCGTATAACTGTTTCTAAACTTCTATCACATCAACGATCTTTTCCAAATATAATTGATCCGTTTCATCAAAGGCATTGAGTTGTTCGCTGTCTACATCTAGCAGTCCCACAAATATATTATTGCGGATAAGAGGTATCACTATTTCTGATTTGGACAAACTGCTGCATGCAATGTGTCCTGGAAATTTTTCGACATTCGGGACAATCAAACTCTTATGTTGTGCCCAACTTGTTCCGCAAACGCCTCGTCCTTTTTGGATGCGTGTGCAAGCTACCGGTCCTTGAAAAGGGCCAAGCACTAGCACATCATTTTTGACTAAATAAAATCCAACCCAGAGCCATCCGAATTGTTCCTTAAGGGCAGCCGATACGTTGGCCAGGTTTGCCACCAGGTCTGTTTCACCTTCCAATAATCCTTTTATTTGAGGAAGCAATGATTGGTATTGCTCCTCCTTTGTTCCCTTTAATATAGTGAGGTCTTCCGCCATTCCGCGAATCTACGCCAGGGTGTGGTACACTACTTGAATGAAATGTAAAAAGAAATGGTATTGCGGGCTCGTAATTCCAGCACGGAAGGCTGGAAATTTACTTTGTTATTTCCGTTGGAATTATAGAAGTTTAGCTAAGTTTGCGGCGGCAAATAAAAAAGACCTAAATCATTGGGTTTTAGGAAACTTTTTGGTGATTGTTGATACTAAAATCATTGTTTTAAACGTAATAAATCAGGCTGGACCCTTTGATTCTTGTCCAATAAAGTATGATGAAGAACCGTATCCCATTTAGCTTGTTTGTACTATGTGTACTGTGCTCCTGTGAACTTGCCAGTCCACCTCTGCCTCACAAAGTGACTGCATCTGTAACAGAAGCCGGGGCTCCGTCTCCCGCCGCTTCAACGGCTAACATTCGCACGGCCAAAGAAATCCTCGCGCAAAAGCAGGTTCCGATTCTCTGCTATCATCGTATTCGCGCATTTAAGTCAACTGACACACGCAGTATGAAGGATTATATAGTGCCGGTTGAGAACTTCAAAGAGCAACTGAAATTATTAGCAGATAGCGGCTATCATACAATTCTTCCAGATCAATTATTAGCTTATTTAGCTACCGGCGCCGCCATACCTGCAAAATCAGTAATGCTTACGTTTGATGACTCGGAAGAGGAACATTACACAATTGCCGCAACTGAAATGAAGAAGTATGGATTCAAGGGCGTTTTCTTTCTTATGACGGTTACAATGGATCGCCCCGGATATATGAACAAAGCGCAAATAAAGGCATTGTCGGATCAAGGCAACGTAATAGCCTGTCATACCTGGGATCATCACAATGTAAAAAAATACGAAGGCAAAGATTGGGAAACGCAGATTGAAAAGCCATTGAAACAAATCGAGTCAATCACTGGTAAACCGGTTAAGTATTTCGCGTATCCATTTGGCCTTTGGAATCAGCAAGCCATTCCAGAATTAAAAAAATATGGATTCAAAGCGGCGTTCCAGTTGATAGATAAAAGATCAGAGAGTGAACCCTTGTATACAATTCGCAGAATGATCATTCCCGGTGAATGGAGTGCCGCAACAATGCGCAAGAGAATGCTAACTAATTTTTAGGTTATTATTCTTTCTTTAAATTAGGATACAGAAAGTATATACTTTCCAAAGTTAGTGAATCATAACCGGCGCTCTTCTCATACTTCCTGATAAGCTCACTTGCTTTGTCCTCATGATGGCCTTTAGCATACAAACTAATTAATTCAGCCGTCCCCGAGCCAAACTCGGGCATGTTCGCGTTTAATCGTTCCAGGCAAATCACAGCCTTATTGTTTGAGTCCGCCATGCCATAAACCATACCCCTAAAATAATCGAGGAAAGGGTCTTTGTTAATCATGGAATCAACTGAATTAATACAGGCAAGCGCCTTTGAATATTCTTTCTTGAGAATGTATCGATCAATCAGCATTAACTGCATGTTTGGTTCATTCGGATACCTTTTCAGAAATTCTTCCATTGCCTTTTGGTAACGATCTTCACCCAAGCCCGAGGCAATTAATACATGCATTACCTGTAACAGTTTCTGGTCCTTTAAGTTCTGCGGGAGTTCTTCGTAATATTCATTTGCTTTCTGATACTCGTTGAGCGAGATCAGCTTTCGAATTGTTTTAAGGCTTTCGAATTTTTCTAAATCTCCCTTCGACATGTCCTTATAATCCTCCGTCATCATCATCAGCGTTTCCGCCATTGTTTTGCTCAAATTGTCCCCAGATAGATAAATGAAAACGTCCGCGGCCTTTATTCCATCTGCCGTCTTTATTAATTCATAATCATGATAATTTATCCCGGAGGGCGAATAAAATCGGAAGACCAGGTGTTGAGCAGCCTCTTTCTCATACTGTTTTACCAATTGATAAGTGCCCTTGGGACCGATTCCGGTTAGAATCTGTTGCCCGAAGTGCAATTCATTAATCCCTTTGCGAATCCCGAGAAGCAAGGAGTTGTCAATTTTTTTCGGTGAAGCGCTCGTTATTCGTTTGGTAAAAGCATCGGCGGCAAAAATGTTGTTCAATTTTTCGGTCTGCTTTTGCTTTACAGAACTCTCAATTTCCTTAGCAAGTTTGGATGCTTCTTCCTTGGTCACAGGTTTCAAATTACTTCCGCAAGCAATAAGCAACGACGTTGATGCAAGGAGAATGACTACATAAAATTTGGAGCACATCGACAGGGGTTTGTATGCTCAAAATAAAAAAACCTCATTGGACATCCAATGAGGTTTTCCAAAAAATAACCAGAATCAAATCTACTGGTCTAATTCTCTTTCATTTTCCTGATCGCCTACACTATACTCGTTGTTCGCTTCATCCTCTGCGCCAGATTCTTCCATTCTATCGTCCTCGTCTGCTCCTGGAACATCCAGGTCAGCACCAGTACGGGAAGCAAGGCCAAATCCCTTTACATTGAGCGGCTCGCCGTCAAAGTCAACATTGTCCATTGAAGCATCCACCAATTGATCTTCATCGCGCGACGGATAGTAGGAGTCACCACTTCTCAGCATTGCAACATCTGTTGGAGTTACGTCTGCTTCTGTGCCCATCCGGATGATATCGTCATCCAAATCTTCGGCATTGAGATCATCTAATACGCCTTCACCTTCTTCATCTGCGGAAGAAGCAGTGGTATCGGCCATATCGCCCATACTCGGCACTCTTACATGTTCTTGTCCCGGTATATCTCTCACCTCGGGCATATCGATCGTTCCTTCTTCGCCTCTGAGTCTTTCCTCATCTCTTGGAGAATCTTTCAAGTCGCTGTTCTTATTCCTTGCTTGTTCAACTTTCTGGTTGTTGGAATTTTCTCTGTCTGCTTTTTGATTTCTTTCATCGGCCATAGTTCTGATGTTTTTTCATCGACAGAAATTATTATGCCCGTCATTTTTTAAGACCGAATGATTTAACAACCTGATCGATCGCTTCAAGAAGGCCGTTCTCATAAGTATCTTCCGCTAATTGCCAGAACATAATACCCTTGAGGCCGTTGTTATAAGCATAGCGTGTTTTTGCAACGATAGATTGAACATCTTCATAAGTCACAAATTCTTTTCTTGACGGATGATAAATATATGGAGCGTTTGCAATAGTATCCCTGTAGTAAACATAACCGCTATCAGGCGATAGCATCGCTGGAAAATTTCTGTAAGCGATACCCCTTTTGAATTGCCCCGACTGGTACAATCCGTTATTTACTGCTTCTACATTACCCCACATTCGTCCATAGAATGCCGCGCCGATAACCATTTTATTTCTTGGTACTCCCAGTGAATCGAGATAATGTATCGCAAGATCTACTGAATGACTTTGTTGTTGCGTCGAGTATAATGGAGTGTGATGGCCGGTGGTAGTTGAGAAGCCGCTCACAAGATCATAAGTCATGAGGTTCACTATATCCACTTTCTTCATTACCGGCTTCCAGTCGATCGCCTCCTTCAGATAACTGAGAAAACCGCCAGCGGCAAAAGTGATGACCTGATGTTTACCTAAGGTTTTTCTCAATTGTCGAACAAGAGCGGTGAAGTGCTCTTTGTCGCTTGCCGAAAATTTATGACCCGGGTATCCTTGGATCACGGGATATTCCCAATCGAGGTCAAGACCATCAGTTTTGAAATATTGGGATAGTTCTTTTACAGACCTGGCAAATTCTTTACGATTCTTTTTTTCAGAGAACACGTCGGAACATGTTGCACAACCACCCCAACCGCCAAGGGAAAGCATGACCTTGAGGTTTGGGTTTCTCTGTTTTAACGCAACCATGTTTTGAATGGTAAGCGTGTCCCGGGCGTTGTTGACATTAAGCCTGTTTCCTTTCAGATGGCAAAAACTGAAAATGATATGCGTCAATTTCTCGATCTGAAAGCTATCGATTTCAGTGGGACGGCCGGCATAGTACGCGATAACTGCAAATGGTTCTTGCTGTTGCTGCGCGAAAGAGATAACGGAGCTGAGAAGGATAATGATGAATAACAAAAATCTTTTCATGCGAATGGTTCTGACTGCAAATATAATTATGCTCCGAAGACTGGAGACGCCTTATGTATTTCGAAAGTCCCTGATATGTTACAACACCCGAAGAATCGAGTACAGAGACAGAAGCCTCTATTTTGAAAGCCTTCAAGAATTTTGAAAGAATCTAATAGCCGCTTTGGAAATCTAGGGATTTCGCGCCTGTGAGGCTTACGTCTCTGTACTCGAATTAATGAAGGTGCGATAGAGTAAGAACTCTTCGAACTTTAGGGTGCGTCTTTTGTCTTCCAGGGTAAAGCAACTGATTAAGTTGTAAATTACGGATTGCCTGAACCGATACGAATAACCCAGCCTTGTGCTCATGAAAAAGTTGGTCCTCCTATTGATTATCGTGTGTTTCTCTACGGGCTTGTATTGCCAGATGCTTCCCTTTCATCGTTATACTTCCCGCGATGGTTTAATTGCTGACCGGATCACTGCCATTCACCAGGACAGTGACGGTGTGATGTGGTTCGGATCTTTCTTTGGATTATGCTATTACGATGGAATTAATTTTACCAAGATTCAACTTCCTTTTTCGCAGCAAAACAAATACGTGACATCTATTCTGTCCTTACACGATAAAGTGTATGCGGGTTTTTTATTTGGCGGAGGGCTTGTAGAATATGAAAAAGGTAAGGTTCGTTCCTATTCTCTTACATCAAGTAGAGGAACGAGTAGGAGTGACATCATCGCACTTGGGAATTGGGATGATAGCAGCATCCTTGTGGTTAGCGGTGAAAATGAAATCTTCAGATTTTCCAATGGAAAGTTTACACTGCTCCACTCTCTCAAAAGCCAGTTACCGATACCGTCGATCAGGACCATTTTTAAAGATCATTCCAACCATATCTGGGCTGGCTCTGAATCAGGGTTATGGATCATCTCTCCAAAAGTCAAAGAGCCTGCATCTTTCTTTTCAAATTATAATGTGGTTTCGTTATTGCAATCGCCGCAGGGCAAGGTTTGGATTGCTTTGTCGGGCCCGCACCACGGATCGGTAATGAGTTGTGATGGGTTTGAAAATGGTACGCTAAAGAACAGTGCGGTTATTATTAATCTTCCTGGTTTGAGTTTGCCTGGATTCCAGGGAAATTTAAACCGTGGAATTTGGGTGGTCCAAAGAGATCAGGGGCTTTTCAATATTTCATTCGATGGAAAGCTGCGACATTATCCTTCAGCATTAAATATGTATGCTGACGTGAAAGCGTTGTACGCTGACAGAGAAAATAATTTGTGGATTGCGAATGATCCGGGGTTGATTAAGATATCAAACTTCTCTTCCATTTCCTGGTATTTCAATGAAGCAGCAGCAGCGGGAGGATATATACTTTCGGATACAAATGGAATTACATGGATTAGTAATTCAAAACACCTTTACCGGATTCGGAATGATTCCTTAAAGAAAGTGGATTTTAGAGGAACGGATTCTGGCTACATTGGAAAGATGCTTTTCGATACATCACATCACATTTGGATGGTGCGTTGGGACGAAGGGATTTGGAAAACGAGGTGGACAGGGGACAGGTTGAGTTCGAAGGCTTATTTTAATCGATTTGGCAATCGCAAATTGATCGGAGGTGCACTCAATCTCGATAAGGAAGGCAATCTGTGGCTTGCAGGTGCTAATGGTATATTTCGTATGAAAGACGAGCTCGTGATGGAGAATTTTTCCAAACTACTTCCGTCAGGCAATCCTTTATTTGTAAATGTTATTATAAATGATCCGGATAAAAAAGTTTTGTGGTTAGGTGATAATGCGGATGGATTGGTAAAGGTGCGATACAAGATTAAAAAAGATGGGCACTATGATTATTCGATTGACAAAATTATCGGGCACGCCGAGGGCCTCAAAGATTTATACATCAGATCAATGTTACTCGATCACAACGGTGATATGTGGATTGGCACAAGAGCGGGAGGTGTATACAGAATGTCTACCGCTGACTCAAATTACCAGGTAGAAGCTATAGCGCCTCCGGGTGGCATCATTTGTTCAAGAATTACGGCAATTGTTGAAGAAGAAAAGTCGGCAATTTGGTTTGCAAGTTGCGATGGGATATACAGGTACGACCATCATAGTGGGATATGGCGGCACTATTCAGTCAGCGATGGCCTTCAATCTGCCGAGGTGTTTCACATTGCCATTGACGCGCCAGCGAAACAAGTGTGGGCTATGACTGAGTTAGGCATCACACGCATTGATCTTGATGCTACACTTGAGCAGCCAGTTCCTCCACTGGTTCATATCAAAGAAGTGAATGTGTTAGGGAAAACCGATACCGCGGCATTGTTTCATGCTAAAGTGAAGCAATATGAATACGGTCGCAATTCTGTTGGATTCGTATTTGCAGGAAGCAGCTTTGTGAATGAAAAAAATATTCGGTACAAGTACATGCTCGAGGGATACGACAAACAATGGAGCATGCCGGTAACCACGAACGCCGTGAATTATGCCTCGCTTGATCCGGGTCAGTACACCTTTAAAGTCCTTGCATCAAATGCGCTTGGCCAGTGGAGTGAACAACCGGCAAGCTTCAGTTTTGAAATTATTCTTCCGTTTTACCGGAGGCCATGGTTCATTTTCAGTTGTATTGTTTTTGCGGGTGCCGTTTTTTATTTGATCAGGGTTAATCGGTTGCAGCACCAATTCGAAGTGGAAAAGATAAGGCTTAGAATTGCACGGGACTTGCATGATGATATTGGTTCGGCGCTTGGCAGTATTAACCTCATGAGTGAAACGGCCAATAGAAGGTTGGCAAAGAATGGTGCGGTGACTGAAGTAGCTGAAACATTTAATAAGATTGGAAATTCCGCGCAAACAACACTTGAATCGATGGACGACATCATCTGGTCAATCAACCCAGATAAAGATCGGTTTGAAGACTTGTTGATCCGAATGAGAGAGTATGCGATTCCTTTGTTGGAAGCGAAAGACATTGCGTTTGAATTCAAGGTGAATGCCGCGGACTATAGGAAATTGCCCATGAATCTTCGAAAAAATGTTTTCCTGATTTTTAAAGAAGCGATATACAACAGCATTAAACACGCGGATTGTACAACACTGGTGGTTGTAACAGAAATTAAGAACAATGGATTTCACCTGGATATAACCGACGATGGTAAAGGTTTTGATCCGGATATGCCTACTCAACGAAATGGAATAAGAAACATGCAAAAGAGAACGGCGATGATTGGTGGAACCTTAAAGATCGCGCGCTCTGAATGCGGAGGCACAACATTACAATTCCGTTGTTTGATCAAATGAATATATGATTGTCGACTTTTTAATAAACCCATATCTTGGCCGCTTAGATCATCTATATGAAAACTAGAATTGCTTTGTGCGAAGACAATGAGAACTTCAGAGAGAGTCTGAAACAATTTATCGCTGACACGCCGGGATTCAGCGTGATCGCATCTTTGTCGTCGGCCCAAGATATTATAGACGCGATCAGCGAAAATCCACCCGACGTGATATTAATGGACATCGATATGCCGGGGATGACCGGCATAGATGCAACGCGACTGGTGAAATCTCACTTCCCAAACGTACAGGTGATCATTCTTACGGTATACGAGGACGATCTTTCCAGCACATTGGGATCCTAAGCTTAGAATTCCACGTGGACAAGTTGTCGC
>JADMIO011301959.1_pt1 | contig 55000 bp, 47 predicted proteins | sample 8958161 | NCBI WGS metagenome assembly JADMIO01 (sample SAMN16585339, study PRJNA669376) | soil metagenome | isolation source: Crop rotation soil | place: USA: Cullars Rotation, Alabama | collected 2011
TCGGCCGTCTTTTTTCCAACGCCGGAAATTTGAGACAACGATTTGACATCGGCGTTGGCAACTGCTCCGCGGAAAGCCGTTACGCTGATTCCACTCAGCACATTGAGGGCGATCTTTGGGCCGATGCCGCTAACGGTGTTGATGAGTAACCGGAAAAGCTCGCGCTCACCGAGGCTCATGAATCCGTAAAGCACATGAGCATCCTCGCGAATGGCGAGGTGAGTTAAGATTTTTACGTCGTGTCCGGGTGGCGGCAGCTTGTTATAGGACGAGAGAGGGATCAGGACGTCGTAGCCAACACCGCCGACATCCAATGTGACCTGGGTTGGCAAGGACTCGACGACTTTGCCCTGAAGGAAGCTGATCATCGGCTAAATGCGTTTAGGCAGGTTAAAGCTATAACGGCTGCTCTCCTGCGCATGAGTGAGAGCCAAAGCCAGGGCATCGGCCGCGTCGGGCTCGGGAACTTCCGTTAAGCGGAGCATGCGCTGAACCATCTTGGACACGGCGTGTTTCTGAGCGGCCCCATAGCCGACGATTGCCTGCTTCACTTTTCTGGGCGCGAGCTCATAAATTTCCAGGCCGGCCTCGGCGATGGCAGCAAGCGCAGCACCCCGAGCTTCACCCATGACCAGGGCAGTTTGCAAATTCTGGGCAAAAAACAAACCTTCAACGATGCAAACCGTGGGTTTATGCTCTTTGACTACTTCACGCAAGGTTTGGGAGATTTTTGCGAGACAGCGCGAGCGCTCCCAATTGGCCGGACAACGGATCGTTCCATGGGCGTGCGTTTTGGGAACGGGCTTGCTTAATTCGATGATGCCATAGCCGGTGCCGCGCAGGGAAGGGTCCAGGCCGAGAATGACTTGAGACGTTCGCGGGCGCATGGAGGTAGTGCGCTCAAGCACCGGTGCAGCGGCGCGGCGCGGACTGACGACGCGCTCCTGGAGTTGCTTGAATTGCTGTGGCGTTATGCCCATCTCAGCGCAGTCTGGCAGTTTCATTCCCGCGGATAAATATGAAAATAATTCCGCGCTAAAAATGCAGATAAATGGCCTTTAAGTACCTTGCTTCCTTGAAGGTGGCCGGGTGATCGGACGCGTGGGTGGTGGTCTGCAATTCGTTGAACGCGCGCCCGGAAGCGCTCCCTGCGGCGCGAACCGCTTGAAAGAATTCGTCTTCACTCACATGCGCGGAACAGGAGCAGGCCACGAGAATTCCGCCAGGAAGTAGATGATTCACGCCATTGGCGGCGAGGCGCGAATAGGTGCGAATGGCCCCGGCTCGTTCTGATTCGCGCTTTGCCAGCGAAGGCGGATCCAGAATAATGAGGTCAAACTGCGCTTTTGAAGGCGCGGCCAACCAGTCAAACGCATCGGTCTGGATTTGTTCATGCCGGCACATTCGCAACGCTGGATTCAAGGAGAGGTTGCGCTGGGCGCTCGTGAGAGCGTGAGGGCTTATATCCAGTTCCGTTACGGCGGTCGCGCCGCCCCTTGCCGCGTATAAGGAAAAGCCGCCGGAAAATGAGAAGGCATTCAGCACCTGGCGGTCTTTGCTCAGGCGCTCAACGATTCGTCGATTCTCCCTTTGGTCAAGGAAGAAGCCGGTTTTTTGCCCTCGCAGGACGTCCGCCTCAAAGAGGAGCCCCGTTTCGAGGAAGGTTACAGGTTCAGAAAGCGAGGGACCGAAGATGATCTGGCCATCTTCCAGTTCAAAGTGGGCTCGCGCGATGGACTGAATATTTCGGCTGAGACGCAGGACGACGCGTTCAGGAGCGAGCTTCTCGGTGATGGGTTTCAGGATTTCATTGAGGCGGGGCAACCATGCTGCCGAATATAATTTTAAAACGAGGGTTCGAGCGTAGCGATCGAGCACGAGAGCAGGCCAGCCGTCACTTTCGCCATTCACTATTCGGAAACCAGTCGTTTGAGGGTCGTCGTAAAGTTCCTGGCGACGCCCGACAGCATCGTCAAACCGCTGCGACCACCAACTTTGATTCAAAGAAACGGGTTTACCCTGATGCAGAATGCGAACCCGAATTGGTGAGTCGGGATCGTAAAGACCAATGGCCAGGAACTTGTCATTACGGTCATAAAGAATCGCCAGATCGTGGATGGTTCCGGGTCGATTCTGCTCTTTGACACTGTCAGCGAAAACCCAGGGGTGTCCGGAACGGACGATGGTTTCGGCGGCTGCAGTGATCCGCAACCGCAAGCTCGGTGGTTGGAACTCCGGTTGAGAAGACGAGGGCAAATCCGTGCGTAGGTCGAGCGATGAACAGCTATAGTCCGGCGGAGCCGAGAAATGCCTGCACTCCATGGAGATCATCCGTATTGATGAAATCCACACCGTCGCGAAGGAGTTCACGCCAGAATTCGATCCGATCAGGAGCGCCCCAGAACCGCAGTTTACGGCCGTGCGCATGCGCCCTGGTCACCATCGACAGCAAATTGGCTCGTTGGGCATCGGGAATTTTACCACGCCCGGTCCACTGGAAAGTCGATGCCCAGTTGTAGCTAACCCAGGGAATAAGATTTGCGGAGTCGGAGGAATCAAGGTCCGGGAGTTCGCCATCGAAAGTAGCGAAGCGGGTGGTTTCCGCTGCGAACATGGTCTTCGAGCGGCTGCCGGTGATGATGACGGTAACGGCATTCGTCACTTTCTGCCCGTCCTGGAACGTGCTGAGTATATCCGAGTAATTCGTGAGCACACTCCGGAGCGCAGGGTAGATTTCCGGCCACTCAGATTTAAGATCGATCAGGAGAGTGAATTCGGGGCCATTGGGAAAAACTCGTCCACCATTTCTTTTGATGCGGCGGCGCAAGGGATCAAGATAGAGCGATTGCAAGGTTCGTTCGGGCTTTACGCCCTCCCGGTTGTGTGCCACCAGCAAACGGTCCTCCACCAGGTAAATGTCCGCTTCGACGCTGCAAAAGCCGTCTTCGAGCGCATCGTAAAGCGGGTGGGTATGCTCATAGTCATTGTGTGCGTGGGCCTGCAGCAGAGGCCGGGGAGTTGGTTTCGCTTTCCAACCGGGGCCGCGCACAACCTGGCCTGGCCGCGCATCCGTGTGTTCACCGTCCTTAAGAACCTGCACGCCATTGACAAAGACATGCAAAACTCCGGTCGCGTATTGGTGCGGTTTTTCAAAGGTGGCATGGTCCTGAATGGCAGCCGGATCAAAAATGACAATATCGGCGAAGTAATCCGGTTTAAGTGAGCCGCGATGATCGATTTTAAGGTTCTCGGCGGGGAGGGAGGTGAGCCTCCGGATGGCGGATTCCAGCGGGATTACTTTCTCGTCGCGCACGTACCTGGCGAGTAATCGACTAACGTTGCCGTAGGCGCGGGGGTGCGGGTTGGCTTTCAGGAAAACGCCCTCGGGAGCAGGAGATGCCTCATCGGACCCAAAACTCACCCAAGGCTTCGCAATCTGCTTACGCAGGTTGTCCTCTGACATGAGGAAGTAAATGGTATCCACGCGATAATGGTCTTCGATGACCAGGTCCATAGCCGTTTCCTGAGGACTGGTGCCGCGCATTTTGGCAACCTCAGCCAGGGTTTTGCCCGTGAGTGGTTTGAGCTTCTCCGATTTGAAACCTACGAGCAGAATTTTTTCCGGCGAACCGGCAGCGACATAAAAATTTTCCCAGGCGTCAGTTGGTTGCGACATTTCCTTTTTGACGCGCTCCCGTATTTCGGGTTGTTCCAATCGATGAATCCATTCGTTCAAGCCGCCTTCCTGGACCCACGGTGGCATCGTGGCATCCAATCCGGTGCCGGCGGCCAGGTAGGTGTACATATCGGCAGTTATTTCCAGGCCTTCGTTGCGTGCTTTCTCGATTTTGTGAAGCAGGCTATCGAGCTTGGGCCAATTCGGCTGGCCGGCAGCTTTCAGATGATAAAATTCGGCGGGCAATCGTGCCTCCCGGGAAATCTGGAGCAGTTCATCCGCAGCCTCGAGCAGGCGATTGCCTTCGCTGCGAATGTGCGAGATGTACATGCCGTCGTATTCAGCCGCCACTTTGCTTAAAGCGATAAGCTCATCAGTTTTGGCATAAAACGCCGGTGCATAAATCAGGGAGGAGCCGACACCGAGCGCTCCTTCCTCCATCGCCTGGCGAACGAGAGCCTTCATTCGATCCAACTCTGCCGGCGTAGGAGGCCGATCGGCGTATCCGATTTCGTGTATGCGCGCAGTGGTGGCGCCGATGAACGAAGCGACGTTGCAGGAAATTCCTCGTTGAGTCAGATGCTCCAGATATTCGCCGAGGGTAGTCCAATCGACGGCGAATTTGATATCGCCCTGCTGCTCACGGAGGTCTTTCTTCATCGTGTCGTTCAGGGGGCCGAGGGAGGTGCCTTCCCCGAAAATTTCCAGCGTGACTCCCTGGCGAATGTCACTTTGAGAGCGGCCATCCTGAATCAGGGACTCGGTAGCCCAACTCAGCATGTTGATAAATCCCGGAGCGACGGCCAGCCCCTGGGCATCTATTTCCAGGGTGGCTTTCGCGGCACTGAGGTTGCCCATGGCGACGATTTTGCTGCCTTTAACTGCGAGGCTGGTGTTGGTCGGAGGTTTGCCGCTTCCGTCATAAACCATCCCATTTCGAATCAGAACATCGTACTGAGCGAGGCAGGGGACGGAACTCAAGATTGCGACAAATAGCAACCCACAAACTTTTTTCTGACCTCGAAAGGGTTTCATAGCATATGAGCGGTAGCGGTTGCTTCCTGGCGAGTCACTGGCCTCGAGGGCGGTCTTTATATTTTTGGTAAAGTCGGGTTTGTTTATTTTCGAGGCTGATTTCTTTACCGCCAACCCACATGCGCTTCACGGAGGAGCGAAGATCGAGCACATCTCCGTCGGTGGCAAAGAGCGTCGCCTTTTTGCCGGCTTCGAGCGAACCCAAATCCTTTTCCAATCCGAGGATTTTTGCGGGGTAGAGCGTTAAACCTTTCAACGCTTCAGCCGGAGGAAATCCAAACGCGACTGCCTGAGAGGCATTGTAAGGGAGGTTTCTTGCGAGAGGTGCATCAAACGCTTCGGGACCAATGCTGAAAATTACGGTGACCCCAGCTTTACGGAGCAGCTCAGGCGCGCGGAAATGGACATCGTAAGATTCGGTGTCGCGCGACGGCAAAGTAAACGTATGGGAATAGATGACGGGGATCTGGTTGGTGGCGAGAAGATCGGCCAGCCTCCAACTGTCCCGGCCTTCGGCGAGGATAATTTTGTACTTATTTGTGGTCGCCCATTCGACCGCAGCCTTGATTTGGCGCACCTCGTTCGCATGAATCATGATGGGCAAATCACCTTGAACATAGGGCAGCATGGCTTCCCAGGCAGGCACCAGCAAGGGAGCAGGGGCGGTTCCCCGGGACCCGGCCGCTTTCGCTTTGCCGTAGGCTTTAGCTTCTTCGAAGAACTGTTCGACACCTCTGAGTTTGGAGCGCCTCTCTTTTGCTTGTTCCTCCAGGGATTTTACTTTTGTGCGCGGCCTTTCCCGAGAGGAGGTATCCAGAGCCATACTGGGCCAGAATAAATGGAGCGCCAATGGCTTCTTAATGGTCCGGTTATCGACGGTCCATCCTTCCACGGTCACCAGCGCGGACTGGCCGGAAATAATGCCGCCCTGGGGAACGGGTTCGAAGTAAGCGATGCCATTCGCCCGGGCAACGGAAATGAGCTCCGAATCAGGATTAACCGCAATCCACGATTCCACCTCGGGTGTGTATTCCCCAACTTCGGCCTGGTCGAGCGTGGCACGGACTCCGCCTATTTCCAACAGACCCAACACGGTATCCAGGCAGATCAAGCCTGGGTAGAGATGCAGCCCGCTAAGATCGATGATTTGCGCACCATCATTCGGCACAGATTTACCGACGGCTTCAATTTTCTCTCCGCGGACGAGCACCTGACCATCGGGAATAATTTCGCCGGAAACGGTGTGCACGGTTGCCCCTTTCAGAACCAGATCAGCACCGGATGCGCCTGGTGAAAAACGAATGCACGTGACCAGGAGGGTTAAAATCAAAATTTTTCTAAAAGAAATCATGCTCTTGGTTCTATTACTTTTCGACTTCACCATCACAATGTCGCACCACACCTTCGAATTCGTGTTCGAGTTCCACCTTGAAAAAGTCCTGACCTGATTTATCGGATTCTTTACCCTCAGTACCACCGCCGCTGGATAAAGCAGCTATCTTTTTTGCTTTGGCGATCAGATCCTCTCGTTCCTTGACCAGCCTGGCAGTGCGGTCGGCATCCATATTGCGGTCAAAGTATTGCTTGCCCTCGATCCAAGTTTGGAGGCAGACGGTATCGAATTGCACGGGAGATTTAGACCAGACGGCAAAATCAGCGTCCTTGCCGATTTCGAGTGAACCGACGCGGCTATCAATCCGTAATTGTCTAGCGGGATTGATAGTGACGAATTTCAGCGCTTCTGCCTCCGGAGTGCCACCATATTTGACGGCTTTGGCGGCCTCCAAGTAAAGGCGCCGGGCGAGCTCGGACGAATCTGAATTAAAAGAGACCGTCACACCGCGTTCACGCATCAAGCTGCCGTTGTATGGAATGGCATCATAAACCTCAAATTTGTAAGCCCACCAATCGGAAAAAGTCGAAGCGCCGGCGCCGGATTGTGCTATCTCATCCGCGACTTTGTAGCCTTCGAGCACATGTTGAAACGTGCCGATTTTTACTTTGAACCGTTCCATAAGGCGAATGAGCATGAGAATTTCATCCTGCCGATAGGAGTGGCAGTGAATCCAGCGTTGGCCCTCGAGGATCTCGCCGAGTGCTTCCAGTTCCAGGTCCCGGCGAGGAGGCACGCCACCGCCGGCCTGCTGTGCGCGACGTGCTTCGAGATATTCGCGTGCCGCGGTGAAGCGGTTTTCGATAAAACTATGCACACCCATGCGCGTTTGCGGAAACCGGGTCGTGTACTTTTCACCCCAGTTGGATTGTTTCACGTTTTCGCCGAGGGCGAATTTGATGCCGTGCGGAGCGTCTTCGAAAATAAGACCGTCGGGCCCGGCACCGAATCGGAATTTGACCACGCAGTTTTGTCCCCCGATGGGATTGGCGGAGCCATGCAATAGATTCGCAGTCGTCAGGCCCCCAGCCAACTGTTCGTAAATGTGTTCGGATTCGGAATTGATCACATCCTGAATTCGGACCATCGCCGTGGAGGGCAAGGTATTTTCGTTTACGGAACCGAGAATGGCGGTATGACTGTGACAATCGATCAAGCCAGGAGTGAGGTGCAAGCCCGTGCCATCAATGACCTGGGTGTTGGCATCCAGTTCCACCTTGAACGAGCCCACCGACTGGATTTTCCCGTGGGAAACCAGGAGGCTGCCATTCGTGATTACTCCTGCCTCTCCGCAGGTCCAAAGGGTTGCATTACGGATGAGCAACGATGGGGGAGAGGCAAGCGGGCCTCGGCCCTCCATGGGAGAGCGCGCAGTTCGTTTCTTCTGTAGTTCCAGCAGTTGTTCCTTTGTCTTTTCTTTTTTGGGTTCCTCGGATGCCTTCTTGCTGGTGTCAGCGGCAGCATCAGCTTTTACGGGGGTCTCCTTTGGCGGGGTTTCCGTGGCTGGCTTTTTTCTCGTGGGCGCCCCTTCTTCCGGAGAAACGGGCTTCGCGGGTTTCATCTCTTCCGCCTTTCCGGGCTTCGGCTCTTCGGGCGCAGAAGGATAAAATTTGCCGTCAATCCAAACCGCCGTGACTTTTGACTCCGGATCGAAATAAGACTCGCCTGAAACGACGGTGAGATTTGCCAGTTTGGTGGGTTCGATCGTCCCGAGGCGTGTTTGAAGGCCGCAGAGTCTTGCCGGGACAGTTGTCAATGCGGCCAGGGCGTCGGTTTCGGAAAGACCGCGCGCGAGGGCGAGTTTCAAATTCGGGCGAAACTTTTTTTTGTCGCTTAAGCCATAGGTTGTAAGGGCAATTTCGATTCCCTGTTGGCGGAGCAAGGCGGGATTTTCCGGAGCCCAATCCCAACGGCGAAGCTGGTCAAGTTCAACCTGCTCCCAGTCGGATGCATTTGGCAGCTTGGGGAGCTCAGGAAAATCCAGAGGCACAATGAACGTAGCGCCGGTAGCCTTGATCAGGTCGGGGCGCCGCCATTCCTGGCCGCAAGATACCAGAGAAAAATCAAAGCCGAGTTCACTGGCCAATTGGGCGGCGCGATGCTCCATCAGCACACTTCCCGGTTCGGCCATCACTCGCATTTTTTTATCGATTACCGGCAGAAGGGCTTCATTCGCGGGGTTGAATTCCGGAATGCGTCGGCCACCGGGATTTTTTTTATAATCCTCGTGGTCCAGTTGGTAATGTTGGGCATCGAAAAAACTCTGCCGGATCGCGGCGATAACTCCCATCAGTGAACCCGGAAAAGCGCGCTCATCAGGCTGATGGGTCTCGAAGGAGATGTGCTGGAAGACATCCGGCGCTAAAATGAGTTCGTTGGGATTCTCTTCAGCCAGGCTGACGAGGGCGCTCGTGCCGCGGATAATGCCCGAGGGAGGCGAGACAACGGCAGCGGTGAATCCCAACTCGCGCATGGGAGTCAGTGCTTTTTCGTTAGGGGAATAGTCCTTTGCCGTTCGACTTTCGCTCGCAATCTTCGCAATCTGGGAACCCGGCCCAACGTTTCCCATGTCCGTTTGGGCATTCGGTGCGCCGAAGAATTGGACTCCGGCGCGCAAGTTGTTGCCCTGGCCAGCGGGTTCGGTATCGGAGGTTGTCACAGGGCTGTTGGTGGCTCCAGGTTGCCAATAGGACTCAATGAATCCGGCGTAGATGGTATGTCCTTTCATCTCCCAGATGCGGGCATCTTCCGGGATTGCGACATTTGCCCCAACGGCGCTGATGATTCCATCACGAATAACAATGGTGGCATTGGTGAGGCTCTCACCGGGTTTGATGACTACGTTACCTCCGCGCAAGGCATGCACTCCGACCGGAAGCGGGCGGAACCCCGGCGGCAGCAGCTCAGCGGTAAGGCCGATCGATAGGTACGAAGCCGATAAAAGCGCCGAGGCCAGCAAGGCATAGAGGAAAGCTCGTCCTAAAAATCTTTTGCTCATCGATGGGCAAAAAGTATGCTCCAGGTGGATTTGAACACAAGGCGGGAACGATCCGTCCAGAGCCAAGCTTAGTTAATGCCTGATTTTCCAATTGCCCGCGTTTGCGCCACCGAGGACATTGGTGTCCAGCAGACAAATGCTTGCAAACCAAATTCGACAACTCGACCAAATATGAATCGCCGCTCTTTCTTTGCCCGAAGCGCCTGCCTGGGCGCTGCCACTGCCCTCGGCTCCAATGCTGTTCTTGCCGCAGACAAAGCTGTTGATGCCAGGAAGCGAATCAAGCTGGGCGTGGCTACGTACTCCTATTGGCATTTTCGAGACCCGAAAGTTTCGATTGAGACCGTCATAGACAAGGCTGCCGAGATCGGGGTTGAAGGTGTCGATATTCTGCATCGGCAGATGGATATCCCGGAAAAGGAGCCGCTCACAAAGGAACACCGGACTTATCTTCAAAGGCTAAAGCGGCACGCCTTTAAGAATGGTATCGACCTTGTCTGCCTGTCCATTCACCAGAACTTTGTGCAACAAGACCCGGCGGAACGGCAACGGCATGTGGAGCATACGCATAAATGCATCGAAATTGCTTACGAGCTTGGGGTGCCGTGTTTGCGGATCAATTCAGGAAGATGGAATACCATTAAAGATTTTGACGATCTCATGAAAGCACGAGGCATCGAGCCGATTTTGCCCGGCGTGAAGGAAGATGACGGATTCAAGTGGTGTATTGAATCAATCGAAAAATGCCTGGCCAAAGCCGAACAATGCGGAGTCATTCTGGCCGTTGAAAATCATTGGGGTCTGAGTCGAACGCCCGAAGGTCAATTGCGGATCGTGAACGCTTTCAACTCGCCTTGGGTAGGCGCGCTCATGGATACGGGAAATTTCATGGAAGACCCGTATGAAAAACTGAAGATGATTGCTCCTAAAACGGTTTATGCTCAGGCCAAGACCTATTATGGAGGAGGGGAGTGGTACACCCTGGACCTGGAATATGAACGCATCGCTCGGATTTTGCGCGATGCCGGATACACGGGGTACGTATCGGTAGAATTTGAAGGAAAAGAAAACCCAGACATAGCCGTACCCAAGAGCATAGCGATGCTCCGCGCGTCAATCGGGGCTTAGGCACGGGTTCGGAATTGGTGTATGTTCATTTTATTGGACTTATTTCCGTTATAGTGTACATGGGGAAGCTCGATGCTTCGAAAGATGATCTAAAATGAAAGCGTTGGTTAAGCGGAAATCTGAGCCGGGACTGTGGCTCGAAGACGTAGCCGAACCGAAGGTCGGAACGAATGATGTTTTGATTCGGATTGATCGGACAGGAATCTGCGGCACTGACCTGCATATTCACAAGTGGGACGATTGGGCGAAGAAAACGATTCCGGTGCCGATGGTTGTTGGCCATGAATTTGTGGGTGAGATTGTCGAGGTCGGCGCGAACGTCTCTGACTTTTTTCCAGGACAAGTAGTGAGCGGGGAGGGACACGTTGTTTGCGGCCATTGTCGGAACTGCCTGGCAGGTCGGCGACATCTTTGTGCCGATACTAAGGGGATTGGCGTTAATCGGCCGGGCGCCTTTGCCGAACTGCTCGCGCTTCCGATGACGAATGTTTGGGTGCATTCGGATGGAATTGATCGGGACGTGGCTTCGATCTTCGACCCTTTTGGCAACGCGGTACACACCGCTTTATCTTTCCCGGTGCTGGGTGAGGATGTGCTGATCACTGGCGCTGGTCCCATAGGCATTATGGCGGCGGCGATAGCACGCCATGCGGGAGCTCGCTACGTCGTAATCACGGACGTGAATGATTATCGTCTCGAACTCGCGCGGAAAATGGGAGCCACCGTCGCGGTCAATACTACGCAACGCAGTCTCAAAGAAGTGCAAAAGGAGCTGGGGATGCACGAGGGCTTTGATGTGGGTCTGGAGATGTCAGGTAATCCCGGAGCGTTTCGTGAAATGCTTGGCAATATGAGCCATGGCGCGAAGATCGCCATGTTGGGAATTCCCGAAAAAGAAATGGCCATCGATTGGAATACGGTGATTTTTTCGATGCTGACGATCAAAGGCATTTATGGGCGCGAGATGTACGAGACCTGGTACAAAATGACGGTGATGCTACAGAGCGGTTTGGACATCAAACCCATCATAACGCATCGATACCACTATACTGAGTTTGAGAAAGGCTTTGAAGTGATGAAGACGGGCATGTCCGGCAAGGTAGTGCTAAACTGGAGGTGACCGCCAGAAGTATGGACGATTCGTTCAAAGCACACGTGTTGCAGCAATTGGAGACCATCCGTTCCGCGGGGACGTATAAACGCGAGCGGGTCATCAGCACACCACAAAATGCGCGGATTCGTGTGGGCGATGCCAAACCCGTGCTGAACATGTGCGCAAATAATTATCTGGGGTTATCCGGGCACCCTGAAGTTATCGCCGCGGCTCGTGACGCGCTGGACAAATGGGGTTATGGGTTATCTTCGGTTCGCTTTATTTGCGGCACCCAGGAACTCCACAAAGAGCTTGAGCTCAGGCTCAGTGAATTTCTCGGCACGGAGGACACGATTCTCTACGGCTCGTGCTTTGACGCGAATGGCGGGCTTTTCGAAACTTTGCTGGGAGCAGAGGACGCGGTTATTTCGGATGAATTAAATCACGCCAGCATCATCGATGGCGTGCGGCTCTGCAAAGCTCAGCGATTTCGTTATCATAATAATGACATGGCTGATCTGGAGCAGAAGCTCAGAGAGGCATCTTCTGCTCGATTCAGGATGATTGCAACGGACGGGGTTTTTTCGATGGATGGTTACATTGCCAATCTTCCGGCGATATGTGACTTAGCGGACAAATACAACGCCCTGGTGATGGTGGATGACTCTCATGCAGTGGGTTTCATGGGTAAGACGGGACGTGGCACTCACGAGTACCATAATGTAATGGGCCGAATTGATGTCATCACCGGCACTTTGGGAAAAGCCATGGGCGGGGCGAGCGGCGGATACACAAGCGGCAGAAAGGAAATAATCGACCTTTTGCGACAGCGCTCCCGGCCGTATTTGTTTTCGAATACACTGGCGCCCAGCATCGCCGGTGCCTCACTCAAAGTTTTGGAAATGCTGAGCGCGTCAACTCAGCTCCGGGACAAACTTGAAGCCAACACCCGTCATTTCCGTGGGGAGATGGTTCGACGCGGGTTCGATATTTTGCCCGGAACTCATCCCATAGCGCCGATCATGCTCGGCGATGCCGCACTTGCCACACGCTTTGCTGATGCGATGCTGGAAAAGGGGATTTATGTCATTGGATTTTCGTACCCGGTGGTGCCGCAGGGCAAGGCGCGCATACGAACCCAGATTTCCGCCGCGCATTCCGAGGACGATCTCAATTTCGCGATAAATGCTTTCGCTGAGGTAAAACGCTCTTTATAAAGCGAGCCTTGGCCAGTTCAGGTGCAATGCTATTGAGAGCCTGCCTCAGCTTTTACCAATTCCGGCTTTTTGACCGGCGGGCGTTTGATTTCCTGACGCAGCGAAGGCCAACGCTTCTTTTGAAGTTGGTTGAGCCGAACGCGGGCGCCACGCCTGGCTGATTCATAGATTGCCCGGATGATTCGGATATCATTTGAGCCCTCGATTCCTGATGGCTCCGGTTCGGTGTTATTGAGAATGCAATTGGAAAAATAAACGAGTTCCGGACCGAATTGGTCTCTTTTTCCGAACGTCCGATTCTGAGTTTTCCCATCAATCGAGAGTTCCATTTGCACCTCTTCCACATACTCATAGGCATTGTGCATTTGCAGCACGCCTTTGGTGCCGATAACGGAATAATCTGCAATATCGGATGCTCCGAAACTACAGATGAAATTGGCCAATCGCTCGCTCGGAAAGCGCATGGTGGCGCTGACCATTTCTTCGACCTCGCGGAAGCGCTTGTCTTTACCGGTGGCAGTGAATGCCTCCACCTCGAGCGGCTCTTCCCGAAACAAGTAGCGAGCCGCATTGATGCAATAGATTCCCAGGTCGTAGAGCGGTCCGCCGCCCAGCGCTTTTTTGAGCCGGATGTTTCCCGGCGCAGCCTGCATCGTGAAAGTGGAACTGAAAATTCGTGGTTCCCCAATTTTTCCAGATTGGACAATCCTGGCGGCCTCCAGATTGGATTTTTCGAAATGCAACCGATAGGCGGTCATTAGTTTGACGCGATTCCGTTTGCAGGCTGTGAGCATTTGCTCGCATTCCTTTTCGGTTATGGCCAACGGTTTTTCACACAGGACGTGCACGCCGGCGTTTGCCGCTCTTATGGTGAACGAACTATGAAGCGAATTCGGTTCGGCAATGTAAACCGCGTCAATTTCTCCACTATGGAGCAACTTATCGTAATCCTGATACGAAGAAAGGATGGGCACCTGATACCGTTTCCCGAGCTCGCGCAGTTTCGTTTTGTCTCCGGAAACCAAGGCCACCAATTGTGAGTTTCGCCTCGCGTGCGAGAAAGCAGGCAATACAGCCACCTGAGCAATGTGTCCAAGCCCCACGACGGCATAGCGAATCCTGGTTTGTTTCGCTCCGGACCTGGGATTCGGAGTGCCTATGGTTCTGTTCTTGAACCGGTGGGAAACTTTGGTTCTCGATCGAAAAGACGAACTGGCGTTGGGCTGACTGCTCCGTTTAATCATCGGCTCTTCTTCTTTCCACCTTTTTTGCCGCCTCCAGTGCGCTTGTTTACGGTTGCCCACGCGCGCTTTTCCGCTGTTTTGGTGCTGGTTCCGCGCTTTTTGTAACTTTTTTCTATGTGCGCAGCCTGCCGTTTCTGTTTGCTGGTATAACTCGATTTATCTCCTCTAGGCATAATGCTAGTTTCTCCCGGTTGGTTCCCTGCAGCTATATAATACCGAGTTCCTCCGTTCGCGCTCAATAAGGGGTTTCCCGACCCAATCGGGATCGGACATCTGGCAGCCAAATGACGAGCTTTGAAGCCAAATAAAAGCTTTCATCGATTCCAGCCGAGGTCTCCGATAATCTGGCATGATGCAAAGACGTCTGGCCTACCTGCCTCTCCACGGAGGAAAGGCCCCTGCCTATTTGTTCAAGAGAATGACGGCATTGGCCGGTGCGATGACTATGGCGATCGTGGAGGAATATGGTTCGGAGGAGATGTTGCGGCGATTGGCTGATCCATGGTGGTTTCAGGCATTTGGCTGTGTTCTGGGTTTTGATTGGCACTCGTCAGGGGTAACTACCGTGACATGCGGGGCCCTGAAGGAAGCGCATAAGCGATTTGGAAAGGATATGGGAATCATCGCGGCGGGTGGAAAAGGAAAAACCAGCCGCAAGACACCACAGGAAATCATTTCTGCGGCGGAACGCTACGGAATTTCGGCAGGAGATAAGCTTGTCTACGCCTCACGCATGAGCGCCAAGGTGGATTCGGCGGCAGTCCAGGACGGATACCAGCTCTATCATCATTCCTTTTTCTTTACCTTAAGCGGTTCGTGGTGCGTGGTGCAGCAAGGGATGAACGAACGCAACGCTCGCCGTTATCATTGGCTGGGAGAAAAGTTGGATACCTTTGTCCGCGAGCCGCACGCGGCAGTCCACGACCTGAGGGACAGCAACTCCATAGCCTTGCAAAAGTCGAGGGCTGAACGAGAGCTTTTTCCCAACTTGCAGGACGCTGGGACGGAGGAGTTGCCCTTGCTCAATATGGTTGCCATTGAAGCGGAGGCCAATCGTCAGGCGAGTTCCCAACTCGTCCGTGAAAACCCAAAGCTTATCCTAGAAACTTTGGCGACACATTCCGAGGGTCCGACTTTGTTTGCTCCCACTCACCATCCACTGCTCCCGAAGGATGTGAATCTATCGCGGCTGGAGAAGATCGTTAAATTCGCGCATGAGAAGCACCCCAAGGATTTTGAAACCTTGCTGGGCACAGCAAACGTGGGTCCGGCGACTATTCGAAGTCTGGCGCTGATTGCGGAGTTAATTTATGGCGCTCCCATTTCGCAGCGTGATCCGGTCGCGCCAAAGGAATCGCAGCAGCAAGTGCGTAAATGGCCGGACTATGCTTATGCGCACGGAGGAAAGGATGGATTTCCATTCCCGGTGGATCGAACAACCTACGATAAGAGCATCGGTGTGCTAACGGATGCGGTGAGAAAAGCGCGAGTGGGTGAGAGCGATAAGAAAGAAGCTCTGAAGCGGTTGGCGAAGATCAGCGCTGATTAAGGGAGACCGTCTGGGTGCCTGGAGAACCCCATTCATTCAAAACGCGTTCTCCTGAACGGCCTCCCGATGAGAGATTCAACATTTCCATGACTTCTCCCACCAAATAGAGAGACCCGGTGACCAAAACGAATCGCTCCTCTCGGGCCAAATCAAGCGCTTCACTCATCGAAGAACATGTTGATACCGCGCTCGCTGGATTCGCTGCCTTGCAGGCTTTCTCAAGCTCAGCGGCATCGGCCGTGCGCTCGCTTTGGACTGGCACGAGGTAAATACGTTTCGCGAACGGGGCTATCAATTGACACATTTCCTGCCAATTTTTATCCGCCAGTATTCCCAGAATTAAACAAATGTTTTCGTTCGGAAAATGGGTTGTGAGTGCCGCCGCAAGCGCGCGCAGTCCGTCGAGGTTATGCGCACCATCGAGGAGGATTTTTTGTTGCGAAGAAGTCTTAATGAGTTGGAGTCTTCCGGGCCAGTTCACTTTCTCAATGCCCTCCACAATTTGTGCATCAGTAACGGGCAACTGCACAGCCAGAGCGCGCACCGTCGCGACAGCCAGCGCTGCATTTCGGCGTTGGTGCTCACCCAATAGGGGCAATTGCCTGTTCGATTGTAAGATTGGCTCCAAATCTTTTGCCGTCACGATCGTCAGAGCCGCACCTTCAGCATTTGCCTTTAACTTGATCTCATCAAGGGCTTCCCTCTCCGTAGTAGCCGTTAACACTGGTCTGCCAGGCTTGATAATTCCCGCTTTTTCCGCAGCAATGCTTTGGAGAGTGTTGCCCAGCCATTGCTGGTGATCGTAATGGACGTTCGTGATAACGCTGGCAAGTGGGTCAACGATATTGGTGGCATCCAGCCTTCCCCCCAGACCCGTTTCCCACACTACCAGCTCACATTGTTTTTCAAGGAAATAGAGCAATGCCATTACGGTGACCACTTCAAAAAATGTCGGGTGTTCAACGGGTGGCTGTTTCGCTGCGAGGTGGGAATTCGGGAGCTGTTCGGCGCTCAGAGACCTAGCTGCGACTTCGATCCCCCAACCTTCCTTGATCAGGCCCTGCAGATGCAGCACCTGTCGAACAATGTCGGACTCCGAAATAGGTTGTCGAACGACCTGAATGCGCTCACCGAAAGCTACCAGATGAGGCGAGGTAAAAAGCCCGACTTTAAAACCAGCCGTTCTATAAATGCTTTCCAGCAGAGCACAGGTGGAACCTTTTCCATTGGTTCCCGCAACGTGAATAAAGCGAAGCTTTGTTTGAGGGTCTCCTGCCAACTGCGCCAGCTTAAGCGTGTTGCTTAGGCCGAATTTGGCTCCGAACCAGCGCAGCTTGTATAAATAATCAATTGCTTCCGAGTAGGTCATGCTCGAAACAAGTCTCTTTTTGGGACGACGGACAACAATCTACAGCGGGCGGTTGTGAGTGCGAGCATGCGCTGCCGCAATAAAACCCTTAAACAAGGGATGCGGCCGATGGGGTTTACTGTGGAATTCCGGATGAAACTGGCTGGCAATAAAAAATGGGTGCTTCGGCAGTTCAATGATTTCCACTAATTTCCCATCCGGAGTCTGCCCGCTAAAAACGAAATCGGCTTTCTGGAATTGTTCGCGATACGCGTTGTTGAATTCATAACGGTGCCGATGCCGTTCGTTCACGACGAACGCGCCATATAAGCGAGCCGTCAACGAACCCATCGTGAGCTGACAAGGCTGAGCGCCAAGTCGCATCGTGCCACCTTTTTTTGTGACTCTCGTTTGTTCATCCAGCATCGCGATAACGGGATGGGGTGTGCCGGGGTCAAATTCCGTGGAATGCGCTTTCGGTAGTTTAAGCACGTTTCGGGCGAATTCGATGGTGGCTATTTGCATACCGAGGCATAGCCCCAAGTAAGGAACGTTTGCCTCGCGAGCATATCTTGCGGCCTCAATTTTCCCCTCTATGCCACGCTCCCCAAAACCGCCCGGGACCAGCACGCCGCCTAATCCATTCAGGTGCTTTTCCGCACCATCGCGTTCGATGTCCTCAGCGTCCACTTTCTGAATTTCCACTCCGCAATCGTTGGCGACGCCGCCATGAATAATCGCTTCGTAAACCGATTTATACGCATCCTGCAGTTCGATGTACTTGCCCACCACGCCGATACGAACCCTATGCTGTGGCGCAATCAGTTTTCGAATGATTTCCTGCCAGTGAGCCATGTTCGCGGGAGCGCAGTCCGTTCGCAAAAGGCTACAGACGAGATCGTCCATTCGTTCACGTTGCAGCATGAGCGGCACTTCGTAGATGCTGTGATCGACATCCTTTTCTTCAATTACCGCTTCGAATGGGACGTTGCAGAAGAGGGAAATCTTTTGCCGCACTTCTTTATCAAGCGGCTTTTCGCACCGGCATACAATGATATGTGGCGTGATGCCGATTTCCCGCAATTTGGCAATTGATTGCTGCGTGGGCTTGGTCTTCAGCTCTCCTGCGGCTTTGATGAATGGGACATAGGTAACATGGACGAAAATGGCATTGTTATAACCCACTTCGAGCGCAAATTCGCGGATCGCTTCGAGAAAAGGGAGACCTTCGATATCGCCGGTCGTGCCGCCGATTTCGGTAATCACGATATCGGCATTGCTGTGCTCCGCCATTTCATGGATGCGATTTTTAATCTCGTCTGTTACATGCGGAATGACTTGTACCGTCTTGCCCAGATATTTGCCTTCGCGCTCCTTGTTTAAAACGGTTTGATAAACTTGTCCACTCGTAAGGTTGTTCAGGCGGGTCAGTTTTACATTGGTAAACCGCTCGTAGTGTCCCAGGTCCAGGTCTGTTTCAGCACCATCATCGAGGACGTAGACCTCACCGTGCTGATAAGGGCTCATCGTGCCGGGATCTACGTTCAGGTAGGGATCGAATTTTTGCAGCGCGACTTTGAGCCCGCGGTTTTCCAGTAGCGTTCCGAGGGCGGCGGCAGTAAGCCCTTTGCCCAGGGAACTCACTACACCACCGGTTACAAAAATGTATTTCATTTCAAAAGCCGTTCTACTCGAGTCACATCTTCGGGCACATCCACCCCAACGCTGTCGTAATTCACGGTCACCACTGCAATTCCAATTCCGTTTTCCAGGGCGCGCAGTTGTTCCAATTTCTCCGCCTGCTCAAGTTTAGAGACCGGGAGCTGCACCAGGCGAAGCAACGTTGCACGCCGGTAACCATAAATACCTAAGTGCTTCAAAAAAGGAAACGCCGCCAACTGTTCGCTCACCGAACCACTGGCGGCTTCGCGCACGAACGGAATCGAGCGCCGGGAAAAATATAGCGCGTTACCGGCAGCGTTGACAACGACTTTCACGACGTTCGGATTTTCAAAATCTTCTGCCTTGCGGATTACTGTCGCCACTGTGGACATTTCGGCCGTGGCCAATGCCGAGGCAACTACATTGATAACCTCTGGATCGATCAGAGGTTCGTCTCCCTGGATATTCACCACTGCGTCGCAATCGCAGCGCGACGCTACTTCGGCAATACGATCGGAACCGCTGGGGTGCTCTGGTTTGGTCATTTCAACGCGGCAAAAATTCTGAGCCACTTCCCAAATCCGGGTGTCGTCCGTCGCCACGATGACTTCTGCCAGCGAATTGGCCGATTGACACTGTTCAATGACGCGCTGGATCAGCGGCTTTCCGCCAATTAAGGCCAAGGGCTTTCCGGGAAATCTCGTGGAAGCATAACGCGCGGGGATGATCCCTATGACTTTCATCCCGTTTGTTTAACCTTGTCCCCAATCGATTGCACGGCGGAAAACCAAAGCGATGCGCCAGAGGCCCTGCAAATCAACGGCTAACCTCAGGTCGGGTTTTCTCCTGATTGCATTCTCGCCCGTTCCGAATACTTTCCAGAATGAGATTTTTCCTTCCGCTATTTTGGATTTTTTGTGGCGTGCTCCTGGCCGCAGGCGAGACCAACGAGGTGGCGCCCGGCGTTTTGCAAATTGGCACGATCGAAAATTCGGATGTGAACGAAAGCTCTGGTCTCGCGAGTTCCCGCAAGCCCAACATCGTCTGGACCCATAATGATACCGGTAAGCCAGTGCTCTACGCTATGACGCCGGACGGGCAAAGCGTTGCCGATTGGGAGCTCAAAAACGTCGACGTGAAAAATTGGGAGGATGTTACGCGGAGCGGAAACCAGCTTTACGTAGCTGATATTGGAAACGACGACCTGAGCCGAGACCATGTTGAGGTGTATCGCGCAAATGAACCGTCCGCAAAGAAATCCGGAGACCTGAAACCAAACCGTGCCTGGCGCATAAGCTACCCGGACCAGCCTTTCGATGCGGAGTCGCTCTTTATACAACGTGGTTTCGGTTACGTCATCGCGCGCAATCACGACGACGGCGCAGGCGCGCAGGTCTATCGTTTTCCATTGTCGCGCGCGACAAATGTAACCTTCGAACCGCAATTCCTTTTAAATGTGGACGGAAACGTAACCGCGGCGTCGCTGAGTGTGGACAATAAACGCCTGGCGGTACTTACCTCCCAGGGGGCCTACTTGTTTGTTTTGCCTCGCAAACGGCCGGCAACCGGAGCACTTGACCCTTACCTTTTCGTGGCTTACCCCTCCAGCACAAACGAAGGCTGCACATTCACGCGCGATGGTCTGCTGGTTACCGGTGAATCACCCGAAATCCTCTTGTTTACCGCCGAACCCTTTCACCTAAAATGGCGAGCGCCGCGTCAGTGATCCTGACTGCAGCAGACCGCTCGCAGAGTCGTTCAAGGCCGCAACCGAAGAGGAAGGGTGTGAGTCGACGCCCGTAATGACTGGCATGGCGAGCCATTCGTATGATGAATCAATCCCTTTCCGGAGGAGACGCAAATTTGAGTAAAGCTAACGGTCACTGCGTCTTTTCGGTGCATGCAGGTAGAAAACGGACCTGATACCGGGATGTGAGAGGAATGCAGGCGTCGAACCCAGTCAGGATTGCCCACGGACGGTTGAGCTCGAAATTGATTGAATGTCCGGCCTCGCATTTTTTGTGCGGCAGCCTCGTCGTGACCGGACGAAATCCACTGCCGGCAAGCCCAGCGATGACGTTTTTGCAGAAGTTCGTTTAGATCCCAGCGCCATTCGATTAATTCTTGAGATGTGGGAAACACAGCTATCAAACGGAAAGGGTTAATACGCATAAAGGGCAAATCGCGAAGGCGAACATCCGCGATTGCCGCAGATTGTAGAGCGCTGATGGCTGGAATAATTTTGCCGCGGCTAACGGTTTTTCCAATTACTCGCGCGGAAACCGAATACCAGTTGATGAGCGCAAATGCCGCACCTGCCTCATTTAAGGATATCCAGGTTCCACCATCCGGTTCCGATGGATAGATTACCCGCTGGTTCTCAATTTTCCGCCGCCCAGGCAGAAGGCCTTTGAGACGAGCGCGCTGCTCGTCGCGATTCATGCCGAAAACGTAGCCTCGTTTGCGGGGTATGAAGGTCACGGTGCACATTGCAGGCAAGAATCAATCGGCAGCGGGATAAGTCGCCGAGATTCGGGAGTACTCGCGCCATTTGCGCCATATTAAACGAACGGGCGTTGTCGCAGCACCGCGCTCACGGTTTGCGGCTCCAATGGCGAACACGAGAGACCACTGAAGCAACAGAGTCTTATATGCGGCCAGGAGCGAATTACGTGCGTCATAGATGCTGGTAGCCTCGGAAGCAGCACCGTTCAACTCCAGTATCTGGAAATCCTGCCCCTGCTGCAAAGCTTCGAGAGACGAGAAACGAATATCGTAACGCCCGATATAAAAACCAGTAAGTCTTTTCGAGATGGCGTCTATTTGATCGGCGAGTGCGGGTGTAAGGAGGTGCATACCGTCGCGAAAAATGCACCCTTCTGCGTGATTGCCGGCTTCCACGAGCTTCAGTTCCTGTCCAGCAGTCAGAATTTCGTTTTCACGACCCTTTAGTCGGCCAAGGTATTTTTGAGCCAGGAATCGTGCGCGCTTATCACTCCAGATTAGTTCGAAGATAGTGGAGTGGCCGTTGCCCGTGAGAACTGGGAATATCTTTTCGGTAATGGCCAGGACGTGCCCGTGCGACTCATGCGGGAATCGGTAGTAAAAAATGCCAACTTCGTAAGGGCCGGGGACGTACCGCTGCACCAGCAGGGAAGCTGAGGTTTGCTTCAAATACGCTTCAGCTTGCTCAAGTGAGCGAATGACTTTCACGCCCGCTCCGCGCTGTCCGACATCGGGCTTTAATATGAGAGGAAATGAAAGGTGGAAACGTTCAAGGATTGCTTCTAGCGAATTTAGACGTTCCGAAACGTTTGTGCCTGATATCATTTCAGCTTCCGCTGTGAAAACCGGGCTGGTTGCTGAAAGTTCCTTCAATGTCGTTAGCTTTGATTCGCCCACGACACCTCCAGCAAAAATTCCCGGGTTGGCTGAGGTCGGAGCGGTGAGCGTGCGATATTTTAGAGCGAGCCATAAAAAGTGCAGAAAGACTGGGAAATAGAAGAGCCACGCGGGCCAAAACTCCCAATGACGGAGACGCAGGAAGAAAACTGCAATGCGCCTCATGGGGCCGCGGAGGAGCTTCCGAAGGATTATCAGCGCGACCATTGTGGCCAGAAGCGCTATCCCAAACTGTCTATACACGGCAAACCAGGCAATCAGGTGAGCGCCCAGCGAAGAGGAAAGCCCCAGGACCAAAAATGTCCAGATAAAGGAAGCAATGCCTGTAACGAAAACAAACCTTTGCCAGGGAATGCGAAGAAAACCAGCAGCGAGATACGTTGGCAGCCGCGCACCAGGCAACATCCGGCTGAAGATCAAGAGGGAGGCTCCCCGCCTGGCAAACCAAATTTCGCTTTGAGCAATTTTGTTCGAATAGCGCTGAAATCGGGACCGTTCAAACCAGGGCCTTCCACCGCATCTTGCCAGAGCGTACAAGCCGGCGTCGCCGGACCAAATTCCAAAGAAGCAGGCTAGAAACGCAGCCGGCCACGATATCGAGCCAGCCGCCAGCAGGAGCCCCGCACCGATAGCAGCCAGATCTTCGAAAATGAAGGTTCCAAGAAAAAGGCTGACGACAAGCCCGGTTGTGGAGGCGCTTGCAGGAAGGGTAAAAAGCGTTGCGCTCACTTTTCAAAACCTCATCGTTCGGCCAGAGCCTCGCAGTCCTCGGCCGCGCGTTGATGTTTCAAGGTGGATGGGGCCACGCCGAACCCTGCCGGCATTTTCAATCCCATAATGCCGCCCATAATTCCCATTAACGCGTAGTGATGGACTGCGTGTGCGACAGCATACATGATCTCGCGGCCCACGGTGGAAGCAGCAGTCTGGGATCCGCTTTCCGAATAACTGGTTTTCGAAGTCACCTGCAGTTCGCGGGACAGGCACTCAGCGGAAAGGTCATGGAATCGAGAACGAAATTCGCGGGTGGCATTTAGCGCCGCCAAAAGATCGTTCTCGATCAGTGTTCCTCGTTCGCGGTAATCGTAATTCAGGCCACCGCTTAGAGCCGCGCCCAGTAAGCTGCGAAAGTGGTCGAGGCAATGCCGGTAATGTCCACCGATAGTGGCATTAAAAGCAGCGGACACATGGGTTGTGTAGGTAATATTGTCGAGTTCACCAAGAAGACTTTCACCCTGGTTCAGAACTTCAATCACCGATTGAATAAGCGCCTGATTGCCTCCGTGTGAAGTTAGGTTCATTGGTTGTGCAGGTGGGTCGGTTTCAGCGGCTGAACCTTACGCTCACTTGCCTTTGCGTTCGACTAACGCCGGCCAGTTGGCTTTGGCTCTGGTGAGGTTTCCCTGGGTATCCTTATTAAAATCGGCCCTCACACCTTTACTGTATTGAAGCAGCAGCCGACCGTCCACGATTTGAAAAGCTTCTGGATCGATCTCAACCAGCTTGTTCCGCGATACGCCGAAGGCACAGAAACCGCCGAAAGCCGGTTCATACGTCGCGGGGTCCTTATCAAAGCGGGCCTTGTGGTCTGCTGAAGCAAAATAGTAAGTCGCACCCGAGAAAAAGCTTTTAAATTCGGAACGGCCTTTGACGGGCTTGTTATCCGTAAAATATGCGACTGGGTCGTAGCCTTGAATCGCAAGATCGTGTTTATCAACGTTGAGAACTGATTTCGCTTGGGCAAAGAGTGGGATGCTTAAGGATAATGATAATAATAGCAGAGCGAGTTTGCGCATATGAGGGTTGTCGGAGGTAGTTGCTGAACCTTACATCACCAGAGCTAAGGGGTATTAAAATGTCCATGCCCTCGCTTGCACGAAGCTCGCCTCTGAGAAGCCATTCCTCGTACCGCAAGGGAAGCTGGAATAATGGTTGGCTTGGGAGACCTCCGCTGGAGCGTATCAGTGAGGGCGGAAAGCGAATCGACACGGGTGCGAAGAGCCTGGTATTCGCAAAAAATGCAAGGGTAGTTATTTTGGTGATGGTACTTGGCGCAGAAAACTCTAAGGTGAAAGAACGAGAAGAGTTCGGCGGCCAGCAACATCGCAAGGACTGGAGCCGTAAAGTAGATCCAAAGTGAGCTCCAGAGGTGGGGAAGCAGGGCGCTGCCGAGTGACCGAGCTGGGTTCATGCTCATCCCCGAGATGGGCGATTCCAGAATGATAAACAGAGCTACGCAACCTCCTGCGATAATACCTGTCCATCGACCTGATTTCGGACGCTGGGACATAGCCAAAACAATGAAAATAAGCAGAAAGGAGATAGCTGCCTCACCAGCAAACGCTGGCCACACGCCACCTGGCCTCGGCAGCGTAGCGACGTAGTTCACTGCCGGATGAGCGAGCAGCTTTTCTGCGAAGAAGGCGACCAGCGCTACGCCGGCTACGCCTCCGATCAATTGGGCGATGATGTAAAAAAAAGCGTCCCGGGGAGCAATTTTCCCGAGTCGAAAGAATGTGAGAGTGACTGCGGGATTCATGTGAGCACCGGATTGTTTGCCCCACGGCGAGTAGATAATGGCAACTGCGGTTAACCCCATTGCAAAGCCCATGAATGTCCTGCGAATGATTTCGGCCGGTATCGAGCGGACGACCGGCGAAGCCGGATGGTAGAGCAGGATGGCGAAAAGGCTGGCGGAGATCATGAAGCAGCCGATCTCGGCGCATTCCATCAGGTATTCGGGCCAATGACTAGCCAGTGCTTTTCTCATCTGAGGTGAACCGAACGTTTCATTTCTATCAAATATTTCAGAGGGGTGACGAAATGGATTTCGTGTCGGTGGAGAAACAGAACCGTAATGCTTCGGCTAAATCGGTTAGGGTGGTTACGCAGTAACTGCGCACGAGTTAATCGTTGATAGCGGAAAAGGGGATTCCTCGGCGTTCGTTTAATTTGACGCTTTTGCAAATGAGTTCTCTTTCGAGGGGAACAAACAACAACTCAGGGATATCAAACGCACGATGATCGGCTTTGGTTGAGACTTCAAATCGAATTTCTGGCGCGAAGGAAGTAGCGATTCGGTTGACTTTCTGCTGCATGAGGATTCGTCGTGAGCAGAGAGACACCCTTACAAAGAGACTAAAATTCCCTGCTCTAAGATGTCCATGCACGTTGCGAAAATTAACTTGGCCCTTCCATGACCTGCCGGGCGTACGCCACGACAGTTCGTGGCCAGCCGTGACGGGTCGTGGGTCGCGGCTCCGACAAGCAACCTCGTGATCACATCGCTTCAATAGGATCCCTTGATTTTAAAGGTGTTTCTTGTGATTCGCGCTCCGACACGGGTTCGTGGCATGCGCGTTGCAAAGAGTGGGTCACTATGAAAAACCTCATTGACCCATCACTGGAAACTACCACCATCGGAGAAGAGCAGTACGACTGGCTCACGAACCACGGGGATTACTTGTTCAACCTGGCTGTTGGCCAATTACGAGATCCCCTCGCAGCGGAAGATGTCGTCCAGGAGACCTTTCTCGCGGCCCTAAAGTCTCGCGACCGGTTTTCCGGGCGTTCGTCAGATCGCACCTGGCTGGTTGGCATCCTAAGGCATAAGATTTATGATCTTTTGCGCAAAATTTGCCGCGAACGTCCTGCCCGCAGCGCCGAGACCAATTCGCGCCAGGACCAGGAAGCCTGGGATGATTCCTTACTCTGGGCTCACGAAGTCGCCGCGGAGTGCATGGAACCGAGTCGTCGGATGGAGTTGGCCGAATTTCGCGAGGCGCTTGAAATCGCGCTGGGGAAACTGCCACCGCGTATCGCTCAGGTGTTTCAGATGTACGAAATGGAAGAGCGGCCTAACCGTGAGGTTTGCGATAAGTTGAAGATTTCTGAGAGCAATCTCTGGGTAATGTTGCACCGAGCGCGCAAGCAACTTCGGCAGGAATTGGCAAGCTGGTGGGAAGGAAAGGAAGCCCGAAATCGTAAGGATGAAACCCGCACAAACTCCGAAATGCGAGCACCTCAAAACATTCAACGGAATGCTCCAATTTTCAGCGCGCTTTTACTGGAAGCAGCTTAAGCCCCCGTCAACTGAGAACGTATGTTAAGAATTTCTGAAGCGGCAACCGGCGATGAGTCGGTAGTATTGAAGCTGGAGGGAAGGATTGTTGGCCCGTGGATAGACGAACTGGACAACGCTTGCGCCAGGCTGCTGGAGCGGGGCAAATCGTTAAAACTCGATATGGCCGAAGTGTCTTACGTGGATAGAAACGGCATTGCTCTGTTGCTGCTACTAAAACAACGAGCGGTACTCCTGGAAGGATGTTCACCATTTGTAAACCAGGAGCTTAAGGAAGCTTAGAAGGAAGCTGAAATGCCCCGATTACAAACCCGCTTTGCCCGGTCGCCGGATACCCAGCTTTTGCATGCGGCTGCGCAGCGTGCTTGGGTTCATGTTTAGGACTTTGGCAGCACCACGCTCGCCCTCGATCATCCAATTATTTTGCGCCAGGATAGACTCGATATGGCGCCTTTCTACTTCGTCCAGTGAACCAACCCGACTGTTAGCGGCCAGAGGGGGGCCCGGAATCCGGAAATCGGCAACTGCGGATGGTGTAGGGCGAAGTTCAGGACTGCTCGCGTCCGGTGGCGTGGTAACCGCGGAAGAACCAAGGGTGTGCAAATCGTCCGCAAGAACAAGGGCTTTGCCCGGGGACAAAATAACCGCCCTTTCGATAACATTTTGCAGTTCGCGAATATTTCCAGGCCAGGAGTAGCTGCTCAGCCTTCGCATCACATCCTCGCTCACAGAAGTAATTTGTCTGCCCATCTTCCGGGCGCACTTCTGGACAAAGAATGTTATCAGCAGCGGGAGGTCGCTCACGCGTTCGCGCAAGGGGGAAACACGCAAAGGCACGACGTTGAGTCGGTAAAACAAATCGAGCCGGAACTTTCCTTCGCGCACAAGTTCTTCGAGCTCGCGATTCGTTGCGGCTACGATGCGAACATTAACTTTAATGGTTCGGCTGCTTCCAATCGGCTCAAATTCCTGCTCCTGGAGGACTCGCAGGAGTTTTACCTGGGTTTCCAGCGGCAGTTCACCAACCTCATCCAGAAAAATTGTTCCACCATCCGCGAGTTTGAAGCGCCCATCACGATTGGAAATGGCGCCGGTGAATGCACCTTTGACGTGGCCGAAGAGTTCGCTTTCGACGAGACCCGCCGAGATCGCACCGCAGTTTACCTTCACCAGTGCCCGGTGCTTGCGCGGGCTGCGGTCATGGATCGCGCGAGCGATGAGTTCCTTGCCCGTGCCGGTTTCACCCAGGATAAGCACAGTTGAATCGATTTGTGCAATTCTGTTGACCTGGCGCAGCACATCAACCAACTCAGGACTGCTGCCAACGATTTCGCCAAAATTATGTTCGCTCCTGATTTCTTCCTGGAGGTAGCTATTCTGTGCTTCGAGCCGCGCCTTTTCCTGCTCCATCAAAACCCGCTCAGTAATGTCCACGAACATCGTGCGGGTATAGGCGCCGCTGATATCGGGTCGCGACCACCATTGGATCCAGATGGGCCTGCCATTGTCTTTCCGGCGCAACTCCAGGACTACCCCACTGGTGTCGGCACCGCGGCCGATGGATTCGAAGGCTTCGCGCATTCTACGCTGGGCATCCGGCGTGTCGGGCGCAAAGGTTTTACCATAAGTTGTGGGAATGTCTTCCGGTTTGATGCCAAGAATCTTCATTGCCGTCCGGTTGGCGCGAATGAATTTTGAATCCAGACCTTCATGCACATAAGCGATGGGCGCCTCTTCAAAGAGATCGCGAAACCGTTCGTCACTTTCGAGTTTGCTGCGCTCCAGATCTTTAAACGCCCGATCCCTTTCAAGTTCGACCGCTGCCCGGGCAGCAAACGTCTCCATAACCGACAAAGCCAGCGGATCCGCCGGCATCGGCTTATCGTCGAACATAACGAGGTGACCAATCACCCGGCCGTCGGAACCGCGCAATGGGACGCCCAGATAACTAACCGTGCCCATATCAATCATTCCCTTGTCCTCTGGAAAGGCTTCAGGCAGGCGATTAGGCACATGGCATACGCGCCCTTCCGCGACTTTCATGCACGGCGTACCCGGCAGAGCATATTCAAAATCCTCTCCGAAATTATTGTCCTGGAAGTAAGCGAGCGAGCGAGCTCGAAGATTGGGTAAACACTCCGCCACAAAGGCAAATCGCACCTGCAATCCTACCGCAAGATGCTTCACCAGTGAACGAAAGAATTGTGTGCCAGTCGTAGCCGCTGTTCCCTGGATGATTGCTTGCAGCAATTCTTCAGCGCGTCCGGAGGAAGCAACTGAACCCGGATTTGGTGAGGCCAGTACTGCCGACTTCGATTCATGTTCAGAGGAGCGGGATTTCATCAAGCAGACGCGAGCACTTCAAATGCTCGCCCTCAACTTAAGCAAACCTGACACTTCCAACAAGACTGGACCGCGGGGCAAATCTTGAGGGATTATTCCTAAGATTGGCCATTGATGGATACCCTTTCCCAATAGCGAATTACCTGTTCGCAGTAGCGGGTGCCACTGACTTGTGAGCTGAGTTGAAAGCTGTTATGGGCTGCTCATCCAGTTCAAAAGCGTGGCCGTCAGGGTCGCGTATAATTCGTGCAGGCGCAATTTCGCTGCTCAGGGCTTTTCCATATCTGGTATGTTCAGTCGGGGAGCTTTTGAATGTTGCAATATCGTCAACTATCAAGTGTGTATTCCAAAAGAGAAGGTCCCGAGGATCGGCATCGGCGGGCAGAGGCCGGCCGCCGGGCGGAGCAATATACTCGAGGAATTCAATGCCCGGACCTCGGGGGGCCCGCAGAGCGGTGATTTGAAGGCGGGCCCCAAAAACCTGGTTCAGATGTTCCTGTTCGTTGCCGTAGTTCTCACTTTGGCCAGACACTTTGAGGCCAAGCAGATCCCGGTAAAACGCGAGGCTTTTCTCAGTATCTGAAACTACAAGGGCGGTATGATCGATGCCCAGGAAAAGCGTTGATGGGGGCGTATTGGGAGATGGCACCTGCCATTTGGGATCGCCTTTCCCGGGAGGAAACCAGATTATTTCGAGGATATGATCCTCCGGATCACGGAAGTAAAAAGCTTTGATCCCCCCGGCCTTTTTATTCCATTCAGGCAACGTTTGCGGAGCTGTTGAGATATACTTTATCTTGTGTTCGCGCAGCCGCTCGTATGCCTTATCCATGTCACTCACTACAATGGCAATGTGTTGAAACCAGTGATCGTGGCTCCGAGAGTCGAGCGGAATCGCCTTACCGGGATGGCCAATATGTTCGGTGAGCACGATGCGTTCTTCACCAAGCTTCAACGAAGCAGTGCGGCATTGCGGGTCTTTGCTCCCCAAAACTGAGGCCTCCTTCCCTCGCACTTCAGTAATGCAAAGCAACTGGAAAGGAAGCGTATTAGTATAGAACAACAGTTCGCGGTTCAAGTCACCAACCGTAAGGCCAATGGGCCCAATTTCGCGAACTGCTGAAAAGCAGAGGGATTGAACGACGAATAACGCAGTCACGTAAACCGCTGCCCTGGCTATTCCGAACGGTCGAAAAATGCTTCTCTTTGCTCGTTGTTGCGTAAGTTTGCTATTGCTTTTCACCTTGGTCGGTCGTGAAAAACGGAAAAACCTTACTTACTTAGAGGAAGGGTAAATCTGCTCGTCACAATCGCCGATACGTTGTCGGATCAGCTCTTAGGATCATCAACTCGCCCTGGTACTCGATTTTACCTGTAATTTCAACTGGTTCAGCGACAAGGTCGAGCACTTGCTTGTTCACGGGCTTTCCATCCGTGGAAACCAGAAGGAAATACATTGCCGGCCTGTCCTCTGCGCGAACGAGGAGGACGGGCGGGACACCACCGCTGATGCAACGAATGGCGCAAGCTCGATGTGGAGTCAGTTGTCCGGGGTTCATGACGCCGAGAAAGCATTTGCTGTCCACAATCTCACCTTTAAGAGTAACAGGTAACCGAGTGTTGGTTTGTGATTGTTGAGCTTTAACTTGTGAAGCGACCTCGGGCCACTGCGGAATGTCTGGGCTCGATATAATGGAGTCCGGTTGAACTTCTATCATTGTCTGATTGTCGCGGTAAATGAGCGTACCAGTAAGGGAAACGGATTTGCCGTCGAATGCAGTGATTTTTTCTTTCTGCAGCCCAAATTTCCATGGTGCAACCAGGTAGTAAGATGAGAACAACGGCAAACCAGCGGATTTACCGGGCCTGAGGACAAGGAGATGCGGGTAGGGATCGGCTTTAAGAATCCCTGAGAAGGGCTTTTTCCTTCCCCACTCAAATACACTTTTGCCAATCAGGCGTTGAGCGCAGGCCAGGGTTATAGCGGTGCTGAATCCGAGAAGGAGAATCAGAACGACCAGCCGCCTGGAGTTCTTGCCCACGTTCGAAGGAGGTTTGGCTTCCCATCCGATATAAAATTCGTCGTTCATGAGAATGATTCTACCGGTACGAGTAACGGCTCGGATGAAACCGCAGAAACGAGTGCCGGTTCAGCTCGAGTTCCAACTGGGTTAGGTTGCGGGTCAACCAGGACCCGTCCGTTCTTCACTCGAACATTAAAAGTCGGAACCTTCTCGACAAATGGCGGCGGTGAAGCGCCGGTTTCGGGCACGTATTGGTACCCATGCCACGGGCACGTAATGCAGCCGAACACGATCTTGCCTTCACCCAGGGGGCCGTTTTGATGCTGGCAAACATTCGAAACGGCTGAAATCTTTCCCTCGTATTTGAAAATCGCCACGCGTTCACCGGAAAGGCAAACGATCCGGGCCCGGTCTTCAGGAATATCGGAAATTGCGCAGGCATCAACGAAGTCATCGGGAATAGCCAATAGGGCCTCCTTGGTCCCGCACTGCTGGTCGAGGGCAAGTTCTTTCCGTCCGGCGATGACATGGATGGTCAATATGGTGACGAGACCAACGACCGTCACGACCGCATAGATGGGACTGCCTTCGGCCTGCAGAACGCCAAACGTGACGTGAATTACGAAAAACGCATAGGCCACATAAACCAGCATGTGAAGCGACTTCCAAACAGGTGCACTGAGATTGACGAGCCAGAAATCGTGACTGGTAGCAGCCATTAGAAAGAGGATGGCCAGTCCAAAAAAGCCGAACGGTTGAAAGGGAATGCCCACAATGGATCGCACGCTCGGACTGGAAGCAAAAATGCTTAGGATCGGATTCGTATCGCTTCCGGCGTGATAAGTAATAATCACCAGAGCGGCATGAATTAAGCCCAGTGTAAACATCGTCACGCCTGCATGACGGCGGTTGTAGAGCAAGGGAAGTAAAATTGGTTTAAGCCGGCAAAGCGGCCCGATACAAACGATGACGTGCAAGAGGAGAAAGGAGGCCGAACCAAACGCTCGGACGAGCATGATTTCATCGGTTACGAAAGGGAACAAAACTTTAGTGATAATACCGAAAAGAGCGAGGTAGCTCGCGACGCCACCAATCAGGACAGCGTCGTAGATCTTCTTCTGCCGGTTCCATTGTACTGCGCGATATTCAACGCCCATATTAAAAGTTCATTCTCCTTAAAAACCCGTTGAAGATTCGACTACTTCACCGTTAGCAAGACTGTACAGAACCAGAACACCCGATTTTCCGCGGCCGCCATATGGAAGCCGCAATTGCTGGTTTGGACCGAACGCACCAAGAAGGACTGCTTCATCCGGTATCTTCTCCTTAGCTATTGATCCAGAGGGCAGCAGGTAAACGAGCAGGTCCGGTTTCAGGAAATCTTTAGGAGCAGAGAGTTGGATTGCGAAGTGGTTTGTATTTCCTCCCTCTTGAAGTAATTGAACACGAACGGCGCTTTTCGGAAAGAGGTCGCCACGGTCCCACAAAACTTTAGTGAACAAGTCGTGTTCGGAAGAAACCTCGTTGGACGGTCTGAACGTCGCAAAAGGTCTGCGACCGGCTAGGCCTGTTACTAAAGCAGCAGGCAGCAGGACGCAGAGAACAGTAAAAATGCGCCGGTGGCCTCGACGCAGCGGAAGGATCATGATGAGGTCTCCTTTCGCAATGGGTGGCGCGTCTCCTTACGTCGGCGGCTACAAGCACGGTGCGGACTACATTCTTCGGGAGGTCCATGCACACCGGTGACCCACCGTCTTAAGAGCAAAGGCCACAGGACCATGGTTCCTGGGATAATTGACAGCCTGAAACCCCACGAACCGTGAGCAGCGTGCGAATCAACCGTGCCAACTCCGAATAGCGCAAATGGAACAGCGAACATAAAACCGCATGCCAAATACACCCCCGCAAGGATCAGGAAAGCGATGGCGATCATGGAGCTTGATTTTCTCGCTCACGCTCCGTCTTCAATTCGCCGTTTAGGGAATAGCTGATCGTCGTGCGGATGGCGACAATCGCGCCGAGGACAATCATTTCCTGCGGCTGGGGCTTCATAAGTGTGTCGATGATGTCGGCGGCGATGAGGAATTCGAGCCCGAGGAGCAAATAGTAACCCAAAACGCGTCGCAATTGCTTACGCGCTTCATCAACGGCGAGCCCCCGAGCCGCGGCAAATTCGGCGAAAACGAATCGAACGAGCCCGGATAAGACACCAAAGACGATAACGAGAACGCCCAGGACGCCGATTCCAAAACTGGCATGATGAAGGTAGCGCATCGTGGTTGCAGAGTGAGTCGAAGTCAGCAGTAGATCCTTACGTCCTGGCCCCTACAACCCGCCAGCAGTAACCTCGGGGTTCGCAATCAACCCCTTCCAAACACTGGGAGTGCCGCGCCATTGATAGCTCGCGAACTTTCCGAGGCAAGGAATGCAATCACATCTGCAATGGCCTCCGGCTGAACCCATTTCGTGTAATCGCCATTAGGAACAGCAGCGCGGTTTTGGGGCGTATCGATCGTGCCCGGCATTATCGCATTTATATTTATGTTCGAGGCCTTGAGCTCTGCTGCCAAAGATTCTGTCAATCGAAGTATTGAGCTTTTCGAAGCACTGTAGGCAGCGTAACCCGCCGAGCCAGCGAGGGCATCCCGACTTGCGATGTTGATGATCTTTCCGCTCGATTGCTTGAGCATTTGCGGAATAACGGCCTGGCAGCACAAGAGCGTGGTCCGGAGATTAATTCCAAATAGGAAATCCCAATCGGCAAGATCGCTTTCATGGACCGGTTTACCACCGCGGTAGCCGCCGACTGTGTTAATGAGTACATCAACCCGGCCGAAGCGGGTAATGGTTTGTTCCAGAAGCCGGGCCAAAGAGACAGGGTCAGTGAGGTCGATGCCACCCGCCAGGAAGTGGTCCGGAGAACCAGCGAGACTTTTGAAGACCTCGGTCACCCTTTCCTGCGAGCGGTCCACCAGCACTGTCTTCGCGCCTTGTTTTTGAAAAAGTCGCGCCGTGCTCGCGCCGAGGTTTCCAACGGCCCCGGTGATTATTGTAACTTTGTTTGCTAAAGAATTGGCTGCCATTGAGCATCCGGACGCAGGATTGTAATGATTGAAGGTGTTACGTTTTCCGGTTTCGGCTGGTCCTATTTCATTCAACTCAATTCTATTCATAGGCTGACTGCGAGTTCTTGCGTAGGTTCGTTGAGTCTGGGAGCTTGCTGGTAAATGTTGCCAGTCGTATTCAATCGTTGGAGCAAGTGATCTCCCACTCGCAAAGCGTTCGCCATGATGGTCAACGTTGGATTCACCGCTCCGCTGGAAACGAAAAAGCTGCCATCGACGACGTACAAATTGTCCAGGTCATGAGCGCGACAATTTAGGTCGAGCACGGAGGTTTTGGGATTTGCGCCAAATTTGCACGTGCCCACCTGATGACCGAGGCTGTGTAACGGCATTTTGGTTGTGAAATATCCGGAATTAGGCGTGAAGTAATTCATTTGCGGCACGATGTGGCAACCGCAGCCGATCTCTTTCAATACGCTCTTCCAGCGTTCAGTGAGACGGTCGAACGGTTCGGAGTTATTCTCCGTGTAGTCAATAATGATTCGTTCCCCGTCAACGCGGACCTGGTTCTCTGTATCGGGCAAATCTTCGGTGGTTAGCCACCAATCGATAGAGTTCCTGGCAACTTCTTCAATAGTCAGTGGTGCGTATTTGTCTTCGTAGCCCCGCAAGCCTTCTATCACCGTCTTGCCCATCAACTGAATGTTTCCCATAGGAAATTCATAGCCCGGCTCGCCCCAATAAAAATCATTGATGGCCATTGTTTTCTGGAATTTCGAGGGATTCGCTTTTTGTGTGGACACCCCAATCAGGGAGCCAAGCACGTGCTTCATGAGGTTTCGACCAACCAATCCGGAACTATTATTGGCCAGGCCATTGGGATGCCTCCCGTTCGCAGAGCGGAGCAGCAGAGCGGAAGAATTCACGGCCCCGCAGGCAGCGACTACCACATCGGCAGAAAACATCATTGTCTCGCGATTCACCTCTGCTTCAACTCCAGTGATTTCGCGTCCCGATGTATTTGTGTGAAGACGCAGGACTTTGGCGTCAGTCAGCAGAGTAACGTTGGGTTTGTGCATGACAGGCCGAACGCCGAGGACGTCAGAATCGGACTTGGCGTGGACCAGGCACGGATAACCATCGCACGTGTCGCAACGGATGCAGGGACTCAAATGCATGGCCGCTTCGTTGATGCGAATGCCCATGGGCGCCGGGTAGGGCTTCATGCCGCGGCCTTTCAGAATTTCAAAAACTTCCTTGATCCGCGGCTCGTGGCTTATCGGCGGGTGAGGATACTCGGAGGAACGCCAGGGCTCGGTCGGGTCCTCCCCTGCTTTGCCATGGACTTGGTAGAGTTCTTCCGCCTGAGCATAGTACGGTTCCCAGTAATCATATTTGATTGGCCATTCCGGCGAGATGCCGTCGCGATGCCGGAATTTTTCGAAATCCCTTTCGCGCAGCCGGAATAATGCCGCGCCATACACTTTGGTGTTACCCCCCACATGATAAGAAAAACCCGGCCGAATTTCACCTCCATCTTTATTGTACATTACCTCGGACGAGTAATACTTAAATGAGCCTTGGTAGTTCCAATTATCCTTTTCCCGCACCAGAAAAGGCCCGCGTTCGAACACCAGGATTTTCTTCCCACTTGGTGCGAGGCGGTTAAGTAATGTGCCGCCCCCGGCCCCAGTGCCTATGATGATGACGTCGAAGTGTTCGGACATACAGGTATTTGGTCGGGGAACCCCGCAGAGCCTTACACCTTCGACATCCTACATTCACTTCAAATTCAACGCTTCAGTCGCGCAACACATGGCAAGTGTAACCGCCTGGATTTTTGACGAGATATTTCTGATACTCTTCAGCGGAATAGAACCGCCCGGCAGCAGTTATCTCTGTGGTGATCGGTCGATTAAATTTGCCCGATTTATCCCAACTGGCTTTCACGCCCTCAGCAGTCTTCTTTTGCGCTTCACTGGTATAAAAGATCGCGGAACGGTATTGCGTGCCCACATCATTATGTTGTCGGTTAAGAGTCGTGGGATCATGCATGCGAAAAAAATAATCCAGTAGCGTTGCATAAGAAAGACGTGAGGAATCGAATACTACCTCGACGGATTCTGCATGACCGGAGCCTCCGGTGGAAACTTCCTCGTAAGTGGGGTCAGCCGTAGTGCCGCCTGCATATCCGACGGTGGTTCTAATCACGCCGGGAATTTTTCTGATGATTTCCTCCATACCCCAAAAGCAACCCCCAGCCAGAATTGCGGTCTCATGGACAGGTGCCTTAATCAAGCCCGCCTTCACGAAGGGTTCAAGATATTGGCCATATCCGGACTGATCCATTTCCTGTACAGGAATGAACTTGAGTGATGCCGAATTGATGCAGTACCGCAGACCGCCCAGGTCGGAAGGTCCGTCGTTAAATACGTGGCCAAGATGAGAATCTGCGATTGTGGACCGTACCTCAGTCCGCGCCATGCCCAGTTCCCTATCCATTTTCTCCACAACGTTTGTACGCTTGATCGGCTGGGTAAAGCTTGGCCAACCAGTTCCGGAGTCGAACTTATCGAGTGAACTGAATAGCGGCTCACCTGAAATGACGTCTACATACAGTCCGGGCTTGTGATTGTCCCAATAAGCGTTCCGAAACGGCGGCTCGGTGCCGCACTTTTGGGTGACGGCGAATTGTTCGGCGGACAGTTTCTTTTTCAATTCGGCTTCAGCCAGCTTTTTGAAATGGCTCATATCAGAGAGTGCGTAGACAGCAGTCTCGCCGCTCTGCGTCAGCCCTCTTCGCATTTTCAGTAGTATGCCAATGGTCAGGAGCAAGAGGACCGTGATCGCCACGAGTTTGGGGGAGGACATAAGTTTGCACTTCTTTCTTCAATCTTTGGTTAATCTATTCGACATCATTACTTTGCCGTCAAAGCAATAGTCGGCTTTTCTAGCCTGGAACTTACAGTCTGGAACCCTAAAACGAAAAGCCCGGCTCTCAAAGCCGGGCTTTCTTCCTCGAATGGAAACGCAATTACCGGCTGCTCACCTGGACCGGTTGGTTAAACGACGCCTCGCCTAGAACGACTTCAGCAAAGGCACACCAGATCTGCACTTTGCTGACATCAGCCACATAGCCGGGCAAAGTAATGCTTCGGTTCACCTTGTCGCCTTTTATCGTCAGTTTCTGCAATAAGTAAGCGTTGCCTTTGGAGTCTACGACCTGCCAGTGCGGATCAGGCGTTCCGGGGACCTTGAAGTCATCTGACAACGTGAGGATGTTTTTTCCACCCTCTACGACGTGGGAAACCGTGCCGGTGTTGGCCTTGGGCCCTTGGAATTTGGTGCTGGTGTGAACTTCGCCTGCGAATACGTTGGCAGCCAGCAGCGCCAGTGAGGCAACCGCAACAATAAATGTCTTTTTCATTTAGCTTAACCTTTGGTTGAATTGTTTGTTTTTGTTTTGAGCCCTCGCTCGTTTTCTCTAAGCGTAACAAGCGAATGCGGAATTGAGTCGTCGGGAGGCTTCGCCCCTTACACTTGCCTTAAACTTGCACCATTTCCCGTCGGCGGCCGCGGGTCTTGGAGGGTGTTGCCGAGACGCGCTGAATTGTTTCTTCAGGATCGCGCTTTGTGAGGTGAATGAGTTTGGCAATCAGGCCCGTCCAGCCGGTTTGGTGAGATGCACCGACGCCGCGGCCGGTCTCACCGTGCAAGTATTCGTGAAACAACACGTAGTCTCTAAAGTGAGGATCCCTTGCCTGTTTCAGGTGATATTTTAAGACTGGACGCTGCCCGTCTGCGTCTTTCAGAAACGCTCTGCTTAAGCGACGGGACAACTCATCGGCAACCTCCCCGATCGTTTTGAATTGCCCAGAGCCAGTCGGACATTCGATTTTGAACTCGTCCCCGTAATAATGATGAAACTTCTGCAGAGATTCGATTATCAAATAGTTTACGGGCATCCAGATCGGGCCGCGCCAATTCGAATTTCCACCAAAAAGGCCGGAAAGGGATTCAGCCGGCCAGTAGCGGACTTCATTGGAAACTCCGTTGGTATCCAGACGGTAGGCTTCGCGCTCATGAATCTTTGAAAGCGCCCTCACCCCATAGTCGGAGAGGAATTCCGTTTCGTCGAGCATACGCCGCAGCAGGCATTTCATCCTGTGTCCGCGCAGGAGTGAAAGCAGATGTCGCTGGCCCATACCAGGTTCATCCCAACGGGAAACCAATTTGGCAAGGTCCGGACGATAATTCAAAAACCACTTGAGCCGAGCGGCAAATGCGGGCAGCCGCTCTAACAACTCTTGTTCCAGGGTCTCCACGGCGAATAGTGGAATCAATCCTACCATCGAACGCACCTTTAGCGGTTTCATTTCGCCATTGGGCAAGTTCAGAACGTCGTAATAGAACTCGTCCTGATTGCACCACAGACCAAGGCCTTCATCACCGATGTTATTCATCGCTTCCACAATGTGGAGGAAGTGTTCGAAAAACTTCGTGGCGATATCCTCATAAACGGGATTGTGCATCGCTAACTCAAGCGCAATGCGCATCAAATTTAGCGAATACATTGCCATCCATGCGGTCCCGTCTGCCTGATTGATAAAACCGCCGGTCGGCAAAGGAGCGCTACGGTCGAAGACGCCAATATTATCCAGACCAAGAAAACCGCCCTGGAAAATGTTTCGTCCCTGAGTGTCCTTGCGGTTCACCCACCAGGTGAAATTAAGCATCAATTTGTGGAACACCCGCTCTAGAAAAGCCAGATCGCCGGGATATTTGGCATCGGTTTCACGTCTTTGCTTGCGATCCATCTGGAACACTCGCCATGTGGACCAGGCATGGACCGGAGGATTGACATCGCCGAACGCCCATTCATAGGCGGGGAGTTGCCCGTTCGGATGCATGTACCATTCACGCGTCAGCAGCACGAGCTGTGATTTGGCGAATTCGACATCAACCAGCGCCAGGGGAATACAGTGGAATGCGAGATCCCATGCGGCGTACCAGGGGTACTCCCACTTATCCGGCATGGAGATAATATCGGCGTTGTTAAGATGGCGCCAATCACCGTTACGCCCGCATTTGCGTTCTTCAGGCGGTGGTACCTGTGCGGCATCTCCCTTAAGCCACTCGGCCACGTCATAATAGAAGTATTGTTTACTCCAAATCATTCCGGCGAGTGCCTGCCGTTGAACATTGCGAGCGTCCTCGTCATCGATCCCCAATTGCAACGCAGCATAGAATTCGTCGGCCTCGGTGATGCGCTTCGAAAAAATCTGATCAACCTCCTGCCGCCAAGCAGGAGACGAGTTGGGTTTGCCGTTACTGGAGGCCCGGTGCTTCATGTCCTCGTCCGCGGTGAGTCTGAGGCGAACAGTGGCGGAGCCGCCCGTTGGGATCGCCATTTTGTACAGGACTCCCGCCTTCGTGCCTCTGCAATCCGGATTCACCGCCTCCATCCGGCCGTGGATGAGATATTCGTCAAATCCGTCTTTGAAAAATTTATTTGTTTCGGCCACTCCGTAAAGCCGACGCCGGTTAGTTTCGTTTTCACAAAAAAGCAGCTGCGGCGCTTCGCCAGGCATGCTTTCCGCCATCAGTCGATAGGTGCCCAATTCGGAGTCCTCCGCGAGAATAGAGGTAGTGCTCTCCCGATACAGAGAAGGCTTTGCTGCTCCTTTGCTCCATGACCAGTTATTTCTAAACCAAAGTTGCGGCAAAATATGGATCGTGGCGGTTTCCGGCCCACGATTGTGAACGGTGACACGCATCAACAAGTCATTCGCCTCGGCCTTTGCATACTCCACAAATACGTCGAAGTAGCGGTCATGATCAAAGATTCCGGTATCGAGCAACTCGAATTCTGGCTGCTCCTTCCCCCTTCGCCCATTTTCCTCAACTAGTTGGCTGTACGGAAAGGGTTCTTGAGGATACTTATAAAGCATTTTTAAATAGGAATGCGTGGGGGTGGCATCGAGGTAGTAATAAAGTTCTTTCACATCTTCGCCATGATTTCCTTCGCTATTGGTCAGGCCAAACAAGCGCTCTTTCAGAATCGGATCTTTTCCGTTCCACAGCCCCAGTGCGAGACAGAGGCGCTGCTGGTCATCAGAAACACCGGCGATCCCATCTTCACCCCAACGGTAGGCCCGACTCCGTGCGTGCTCGTGGGGCAGATAGTCCCATGCGTTCCCGTGACCCGAATAATCCTCCCGGACCGTACCCCACTGCCGCTCGGACAAATAAGGGCCCCACTTGCGCCAGGATGTCTGGTTGGAATTGGCTTCGGCAAGCCTTTGCGTCTCAGCGTTGGTTTTTTGCATAAAGTTCAGGTCGCAGGAATACTGCGATAGTATTCCCAGCATTTTTGACAAGTTGCATCGTTTTGGGCCCACTCGGGGTGGTTGGATTTAATTAGGCCGACAGTATATTCAATGATTTCGCGGGTTTCTTCCTCCCGATGTTTCATCAGGTACTCCGTGGGTATTTCGTGCTGACAAAGACTGCAGATACTTTTGGTGCTTGCCATGGGTATGTCCGTTGTTGAGTTAGACAGTGACTACGTCGCGAACGCGTTTTCGAGGCTTTTTACCCGGGCTGGAAAGCAAGCGCTCCGCCCGCAGCAACTCACCAACGGACCATGCCTGGAAAGGACAGCCACGAGGTGTATGGGGAGCCTCGGCATCTGCGATTTCCGAGATGTGATTTAGCCCTGCCTCATTGAGGTGAGCTATAAGAGGCTTGAGGAATTTCTCCCGGGCTTCGCGCTTTATTTCGGCCGTCTTTCCGTGTATGCGCAGCCACGCTTCTGCAAAAGCCGCTACGAACCAGGGCCATATCGTGCCTTGATGATATACGCTATCCCGCTCGCGCGCGCCTCCTTCATAGCGCGGGGTGTAGCCGGGCTGGTCTGGCGCGAGAGAGCGAAGCCCCAATGGCGTTAACAGAGTCCCCTGGACTTGTGCAACGATCTTTATTGCGCGCTCGGAATCAATTAACTGAAACGGCAACCCACCAATAGCGAAGATCTGGTTGGGCCGGATCGAGGCATCGTTTCGTCCTATCTCGTGATTTACCTCAATGACATCGAACAGGCACTCGCGCTCTTCGTTCCAGAATTTCTCTCGGAAAGACTTCAGGCCACGTGCGAAATGCTTCTCCCAGCCCGGTGAGAATCGGCTGGCTATCTTGAGCGAGTTAAGCCACAGAGCCTGAATCTCGACAGGTTTGCCGATCCGAGGCGTCACTACCCAATCGCCGATCTTCGCATCCATCCAGGTCAATTGCGTTCCAGGCTGACCGGCTGCCAGCAAGCCGTCGTCCTCCATGCGAATGCCATAGCGTGTGCCACGCGAGTAGCCCTCGAGGATTGCCTCGACTGCGTTTTCCAAACCCCGTCTATCTTTAACCGAAACTATTTCCTGGCTATGATTGCAGGCCTGCAAGAGTTCGTGGACGGCGATGATGAACCATAGTGAAGCGTCCACAGAATTGTATTCGGGTTGTTCACCGTGATCGGGAAAGCGATTGGGTAGCATTCCTTCCGAAACGGCTTGGCTCCAGGCCATCAGGATATCCCGAGCATCATTGAGGCGCTCGCTGGCAATGCAGATTCCGCGGAGGGCGATAAAAGTGTCGCGGCCCCAATCGGTAAACCATGGATAGCCGGCTATAATGGTTTTGCCTTTACGGCCGTTCACGATGTAGGCATCTGCTGCTCGGTGGAGTTTGGATGGGAACGCGCTTCGGCGGGCGCGCTCGTTCTCGCATAGGCGCTGAGAAAATTCAGCGACTGACAGATCTCGCTTGAAAGTCAGGGCTGGAGAGTCGGCAGTCGTTAGCAGCCACACAGCATCGGTAGTCGAAAGCTCCCATGAAAAAATGCCCGGCGATGCCAGGTCTTCCGTATGATCCAGGCCGCGAATGCGTTCTTCTTCGTAAAGAAAATTTCTATACCAAAGCGGCTCCTGTATATAACTGCCATTATTACTGTACATCCCATAAACGCCCGGCAGCCCTTCGTACGGCTGCCACAGGATTTTTTCACCGTCGCAAGTTGCCTCGAATCGAAATGCGGGATTCTCTTTGTGCAAGCTGTGATAATCACGACCGGAAAGAAAGGGGCGAACAAATAACCTTGCTCGTTCGCACTTGTTCAACAAGCGCCAGCTAACCACCGTCGTTTGCGCCTCCTGAGCGACACAGATTTCCTGTAACAACTCGGTTCCATCTTCGAAATGGTAGAGCCATGTAGGCCAGGGCTCGGTAGTAAACTGCTCGATTCGCCGGGCGCCGTCGGGGTGAACGACAGCAGGCGAATAGTTTTGAGAGCTAAGGGGGAACCTGCCCTTTGAAGTTTCAATCCAGGCGTCAAAACCATTCACCAGCACTGTTCGGCCGGCTGGCGGTGTCAGGGCCGTCAGGAGAATCGCGTGATAGCGTCGGGTGCGAATTCCTGCAGCCGTGCCGCTTGCGAATCCACCACGGCCGTCGGCTTCAAGCCATTCATGAGAGGTATTCATAGTTGTTTTGAGATTTTGAGGAATCCAGCTCCCACTTTAACCTCCGGTTTCGAATCCCGGATAGAGCGTCATCCCGCCATCCACGAAAATGCTCGCGCCATGGATGTAGTCGGAATCATCTGAAGCGAGCCACACGGCTGCTCGGCCGATATCGTCAGGTTCTCCGATTCGCTTATATGGAATGAGTTTCATCAGTTCTCGATAAGCCTCCGCTGTACCCCAGGCTTCCATGTTGATGGGCGTGCGAACCGCGCCGGGACAAACCGAATTGACGCGGATGCGGTGGGGCGCAACTTCCTGAGCAATACTTTTCATCATGAGCATTACGCCGCCTTTGCTTGCGGCATAATTCACATGCCCGGCCCATGGGATGACCTCGTGCACGCTGCTCATACAGATGATTTTGCCCGCAGCACAGGAAATCTCCCGGCGGACCCCGCGCCTTTTGAACTCGCGGATGGCTTCACGCGCGCACAGAAACTGACCCGTAAGATTCACGTCCAGGACGAGCTGCCAATCAGCCATACTCATCTGGTCAATAGGCGCATCCTTTTGCAGTCCTGCGTTATTCACCAGGATATCAATGGTGCCGAACTCGTGGATCATTTTATTGAACATCTCCCGGACGTCCTCCTCTTTCCGGACGTCTGCGCGATGGGCATAGACATTCACTCCGCAACCAGCCGCCTCTTTGACGACCACTTCCGCGGCTTCCGGGCGGGACACGTAATTGACGACTACGTCTGCTCCGGCGTTGGCCAGGGCGATTGCAACGGCCTGACCAATACCGGAGTTGGCTCCAGTCACTAAGGCCTTTTGCCCTTTCAAAACTTTGTTAATGCGCGTCGATGGCATGACGGCTTCCGGAAGGTTTTCATCTCTAAGATGCTGTTGCATCAGTTGCTCGTGGTCCGAGGGCATTGGGACGAGAGCGCGATTGATCGGGAGTTTGATTTCCAAAATGTCGTTCATGAGCTAAAGATTTTCTGTTTGGTTTTCGGCTGCCCTGGTTTGTCGGGGATCCAGAATTATCCTTACTCCCTTGGTCGGCAATTCCTGTTTGATGCCCTCACCGAAATGCCGTTGTCCCGTTTCCATGTTATCCCGTAAGGATTTCGGCAATTCCGCGACCAAAGTAGAGAATGAAGTCATCTGAGAGCCGGCCCGACCCGCTTCGTAAAATTTTGTTCGCCATCTCTCCAAACTGCAAAGAGGCCAGTCGGCTGCAATCCGAGGCTTTGCACCGCTCTTTGTCCCTACCGCAGCGAGTGGGGCTCGGCATTCATTTGATTCTCTGTAAATGGTGTCGGCGTTACGGGAAAAACATCCAATTCCTTCGCGACGTAATTGAAGCTCCCTCCGAAACTGAGAATCGTTGTCATTCTCAGGTTCTTGCGCCGGAAGCGAGAGAACGGCTGAAACAGAAACTCACGAACCACCACAAGATATGAATCCAGTAAAAACCACGATTGATGCCGTGCGCCTGCTGGTCAGTCATCCCGATCACTACGTCGTCGGTTTGGCTCGCTCACAGGAACAGGTGCAACAAGCCCAAGCGTTAAGATTTGAAGTCTTTAATCTGGAGCTTAAGGAGGGATTGCCGGAGTCCTTTGAAACCGGATTGGACGCGGATCTGTTCGACGACGTATGTGACCATCTTTTGGTCAAACATTCGCCTTCCGGGCAAATCGTTGGCACCTATCGGTTGCAAAGTGGTGTGAATGCGAAAGCGTATCACGGCTATTACTGCGAGCAGGAATTTGAGTTTTCCAATTTCGAGTCGAAACGTGCCGAAATTATCGAGCTCGGTAGGGCATGTGTGCAAAGACAACATCGCAATTTGGTTGTGCTGGGGCTCTTATGGAAAGGCATCGCAGATTATGCAAGGGGGCACGGAGGACGATACCTGCTTGGCTGCAGTTCACTCAGTTCGCAGAACCCCTCAATCGGGGCATCTGCCTACAATGAGATGTACCGGAGACACCTGGCGCCAGTTGAATGGAGAACGCGACCCCGAGCGGAGTACGAATGCGCATTGGAGCAACTTGCTGCAGAGCCTCTCAAGTTGCCCAAGCTGTTGCGGGCATATCTCGGCATTGGGGCAAAAATATGTGGGCCGCCCGCGCTCGACCGCGGTTTCAAGACAATTGATTTTTTAACTCTACTCGACCTGGAAACGTTACCCATGTCTGTCCGAGGTCGCTTTGGTTTAGACGCATCGCCGTGAATAGCGCCCTAAGGCATCCGTTAAGGGTAGTTGTCCGGCTTGTGTGGCTGGCGAGTGAGCTGGTTTGGATTGGAATCAATTTTGTTCCGAGAGTGCAATGGCGGTCTCGAGTGTGCAGAAACGAGGCGCGCAAGGGATGGTTTCAATGGGGATGCCGCCGCATAAATCGCATTTTCAATCTGCAAATTTGGTTTAGAGGCGACATACCAAGCGAGGGACTGCTTGTTTCGAACCATTTAGGATATCTTGATATACTGGTACTCGGAGCCTTGTCACCGGCTGTTTTTGTTGCGAAACGTGAGGTTAGGGAGTGGCCCATATTCGGTTGGCTCGCCCGATTCGCCGGGACGCTGTTTGTAGAACGGGACCGCCGCTTACAAGTCGGACAGGTAGCTAAAAGCATGGCGGCGGTTCTGCACCAGGAGAATCTTGTCGTTCTCTTTCCTGAAGGGACCAGTTCTGATGGAAGGACTGTTTTGCCGTTTAAGTCAGCATTATTGGAACCGGTGACCAACTCCAACCATAAGATATGGGTGAGCGCGCTCGGATATGAATTGAGTGATGGGGATGTCGCGAACGAGCTCTGCTATTGGAGGGACATGACTTTTCTTCCGCACCTGTTCAATCTTCTGGGCAAGCAGAAGATTGCAGCTTTTGTGGAGTTTGGGGAATTTGGGCAAAGCACTAAATGCCGGAAGCTGTTGGCTCGACAGTTGCATAATGCCGTTTGCAGCTTGAGGCAGGCGGCAATTCATCCAACGGAGTGCCTGAATGCCAGCGGCATGTAATCGCCCGTTTACCTACTCCACCGTCACACTTTTCGCCAGGTTGCGGGGTTTATCCACGTCGCAACCGCGGGCGCACGCCATGTAGTAGGCCAACAATTGCAATGGAACGACCGCCAAAATGGGATTTAGGCATTCCAGGGTTTCCGGGATGTAAATCACATCTGCCGCTGCCTTCTTAATCTGCTCATCTCCTTCAGTCGCCAGTGCGATGATTGGCCCTTTGCGCGCCTTTATCATAGCCAAATTGGCCATCGTCTTTTCGTACATTGAATCTTTTGGAACCACAAAGACAGTAGGTGTCGCGGGATCTATTAAAGCAATCGGGCCGTGCTTCATCTCAGCCGCCGAGTAGCCCTCAGCGTGAATGTAAGAAATTTCCTTCAGCTTCAGCGCGCCTTCCAATGCCACCGGGAAATTATATCCTCGGCTCAGGAAAAAGAAGTGCTGAGCCTGCACATACTTGGCCGCGATCTGCTTAATCGGCTCATTTTGTTGGAGCAATTTGCGGATCTGTCCGGGGAGTGCCTGCAAGCCTTTTAACAATTCGGTGGCTCGTCCAAAGGAGAGCATGCGTAGACGTCCAAGGTGAACGGCCAGCAGGGACAATACGGTTAAGGTCGAAACAAAGGCTTTGGTTGAAGCAACTCCAATTTCCGGCCCCGCATGCATATATATGCCGCCGTCCGCCTCCCGAGCAATTGTGCTGCCGACCACATTAATAATCGCCAGAGCACGATGCCCTCTGCGTTTTGCCTCACGTAACGCCGCAAGCGTATCCGCTGTTTCCCCGGATTGCGAAATGACCAGCAGCACCGTGTCCCGCTCCAGCGGCGCATTGCGATAGCAAAATTCGTGGGCGAATTCCACTTCCACCGGGATGTGCGCCAACTCCTCAATCAAGTATTCTCCCGCCAGAGCTGCGTGCCAACTTGTTCCGCTCGCCGCGATCACAATCCGGTCCACACCCCGAAGCGCCTCCGAAGACATATTCAATCCGCCGAATTTTGCTGTGGCACCTTCGAAATCCAATCGTCCTCTTAACGCATTTTCAACTGTGATCGGTTGCTCATAAATCTCTTTGAGCATGAAGTGAGCAAACTCCCCGCGCTCTGCGTCATCCGCCTTAAATTCGAGTTGGCTGATCTGAACTTTGGCCGTGTCCGCTCCCAGATTCTGCACTTCGAATCGATCGCGCGTCAGCGTCGCCACATCGTAATCATTCAGATAAACCACCTGCCGGGTATGAGCCACGATCGCGTTTGCATCACTCGCCAGAAAATGCTCCCCGTCTCCAATGCCAATGATTAACGGCGAACCCCGGCGAGCTCCGATCATGACTTCGGGATGTTCCGTGCTGATGACCACTAGCCCATAAGTGCCGATCACTTCGCGCAGAGCGTCACACACCGCCATCGCCAAAGGAGTGGATTCCCCATTCGTTCCCTTCCGTCGCTCATAAAAATCGCCGATTAAGTGCGCCAGCACTTCGGTGTCCGTACCCGAATGGAACGTGTGACCGGCCTTCAATAATCGCTCCTTTAAGCGGTCGTAATTTTCAATAACCCCGTTGTGCACCACCGCAATTTTTCCACTTTGGTCCAGATGCGGATGGGAATTCTCGTCGCACGGTGGGCCGTGTGTCGCCCAGCGCGTGTGCCCGATCCCCAAAAACCCACCGGCCGGCTCCTGCAATAACAACGGGCCGAGCCCTTCATCGATCTTGCCCATTTTTTTGCGAATGACTAAATCGCACTCGCTCAATAGCGCCAGTCCCGCGCTATCATACCCGCGGTACTCGAGCCGCCGCAATCCTTCCAATATAAGGGGAGAGGCGTTTTTTTTCCCAATGTATCCAACAATTCCACACATGATTTTATATTTCTTGGCTAAACCGAGCCCTGCGAGATAATCCATTCTGCGGCCGCATCCAAATTGTCCACCACCACTGCTGAACCGAGTTGCTCCGGGCACGACCGCACCACTTCATCACCGTAACCCGTGCGGACGAGCAAAGAACGTTTTACTCCTGCATTCCATCCGCATTGCAAGTCCAGCAGTTTATCTCCGATCATGAAGCTGCTTGCAAGTTCTATGCCGAACTCATCTCGCGCATCGTAAAGGAATTGAGGTGACGGTTTACGACCCCGGCTTGGCTCGCCAGGAGCTTCAGGTGCGATGTAGATTTTTTCAAAATGCACCCCTTCAGTCGCCAACTCGGAAAGCACCCGCTTGTTCACCGCATCCACTTCGGTCATCGAAAAATAACCACGGCCCACTCCCGATTGATTGGAGACAATAAACAGCTTGTACCCAGCGTTTTCCAATCGTTTGAGTGCTTCAGCTGTTTTCGGAAAGATCGCCACCTCGTCCGGGTTGGATAAATACTCGCGATCTTCGATCAGCGTTCCATCTCGATCCAGGAAAATTGCGGCTGGCATGTGAAATCGCGTTCGAATACTCAGTTAGCCTTTAACCTGAAATAAAGCTGCACTGTGTCCATGAAATTGGTGTAAGGACTGCTCGCCCCAGGAATATTCGTAAACGCACCGCTCGCTTGCGGCGCAGCCTGGAGAGAATAATTTGCCCCTAACCAGCTTAGCACCAAATCACGGTCGTAAGTCGCCACCGAAATCCGCGGAGCTTGCGGCTGGCCGGTAATAGGTGCAGTGACCGCGGAAAACGAAAACCCGATCCTCAGTTCGTCTATCAATATACTCGCCCCAATATCCGCATCCTGGCGGAAGCCATACGTGCTAATCGTATTCGCTGTTTGTAAATCGGTCCCCGCAATTCCCGGGTCGGACTCGGCGATTGGGTTGACCCATAACGTAGTGCTTGCCGTGTCGATGTCATACCGCGTGACGACCGTGTAAGTTACATTGGTATTGAGATCAGTTGGTGACTGTGAGCTCGCATCTGAACCGTTCGCCACCGCGAGCCGAAAACTCCCAGCAGTGGCGTTGGTTGTCCCGGAATAAACTCGTCCTCTCAGCGTGCTGCCGGATGCAAAACTCGCAAACAATCCCGGGCTGATTTTCGGAAGCGACAACCAGGTGCCTTTGAAACTGGCATAAAGTACCGTCCCCTTATTCTTTTGATAAGGTCCGCCCACCAATGGTGCCACCACATCTTCCGTTTGCGCGCTGGTTACGAGCAATTGGCCATTGATGATCTGCGTTTGCCCGACAATTGTTCCGGAGCGATTTGCCCATAGAAAACCCGAATTCGTCAGCAGCGAACCATCGGGATAAGCGAAGGGCTCGTAAAGTAGCAAGTCTGCGAAAGGAACGATTCCCAACGAAATCAAAGCCGTCGAAACATTCGTGCCATCACTCACGAGCAGCGTAATGGGAACACAGCCGTTCTGGTCCGCCGCCGGGGTTATGGTTACGCTTCGATTCGAGCCGGCTCCCGAAAAAACAAAATTCCCGTTTGGAACCAGCGCCACGTTTGATGACACCGCGGAAACCTGCAAAGCATCGGCGCTCATCTCGGCATCTCCAACAATAAACGGAATATCAACCGCTCTGTTTACTAATGTATTCGTCAAGGTTGACACCAGGATAGATGGAGCCGTGTTGGCCGGAAGCACCGTCACCTGGAACGCCGTGCTATTGGATTTGTTTTGCGAATCGCTCACAAAAATGGTGATCACCGTTGTGCCTGGCTGGCTGCCCGCTGTGATCATCAAATTTCGATTTGCACCCGCACCTCCAAAAACCAAATTATTTCCCGGAACGACCGCCTGGTCGGATGACTCTGCCGTGAGTGTCAGAATTGACGGATCATCCTCTGCATCAGTTATGGTAAATGGCATGGCAGACGACGTTTGGTTCACTCGCAAAGTGCTGTTGGTGAAGCTTGAAATCGTTGGGGCCGTGTTCGCATTTGGCAAGAGTGCCCCTGCAATAGTCACCATATCGAAGCGCATTGTTCCACTGGTGCTGTAGCTCGAACCGGCTTTGGTTGCCACATATGCGTTCGTCCCTGCGTTGATGGCCGTGAATTCCCATTCGGAAACGAACCGCACCGCGAAGTTGGGATTGTTCGCTGTCTCTGGAATGCCACTCAAGTCAGCGACTTTATTCGTAAATACGCCATCCACATAAACCGCGACACTCGGTCCGTCCTGAAATGTGCTCCCATCAGTTGTGTACTGCACTCGCAGATAACGGCTCGCCGTCGCGCTATTCTGTTGCGACCAGGAAACCACAATATTCGAGTAACCCAGCGTGCTCGCCTCGAACTGAACACCCGCGCTCTTATTGCCCGTGATGGCAGAGGGGTATTTGGAAGTATTCCACGCTGAATTGTCCGCACCCCCTGCTGGGTCGCTACGCGAGTCGCCCGCCGCAAACTCCCCGCTGCTGGCATTGGTTGCACCGCCGACGTATGACGCCGCTCCGGTGCCATTGGCCGGGATTTTTGTGCCTGTGCCGACATTGCTGGGAGAATCCGGGGGCACGCTATTGAAGGTCCACGTCACGATCGATTCAGCTGATAACGCGTTCTCAGCCAGAACTATAAAGCCGCAGAGGAAAATCAGTCCTTTCATGGGTCCAATAATGATTCTGGTGGCGCAGCATCAGGAAAATCGTGGGGCGGAACAAGCCAAAATCCAAATAAATGAGACGAATCCGACACCACTTTGCCTGATTTTTGCTAAACATAATATCTCGTAACTTTATGACTCCTACTGTGTTGTGCCGGTCTAATACCAGGATTCAGCCATTCTTTGCTTAGGATGTAGCTATTAATGCTTAGATCTCGGTTGACAATTTTCTTTTCTGGTGCTTATCATCCGGACATGGGCGTCCGGTCGTTTTCTTCAGCGGGATTCCCCATCCTCACCTCCTAGGCGACCGGACGCCCGTTCTTTGTACGTCCGCCCCCCTCGGGCGCGCCCAATGTGACCAGCTTTCCCGGTTTTAAAGCCTCTGCCCTTCTCATACTTTGCGGTTTGTTTGAGTTTAAGGTTCAGATAATGTGAGGCATGCCTTCGTTGCCTGCATTGTTGAGAGACGGCGGGCTGGTGCTGTGGATCATCTTGTTCAGCAGCGCGGTCGCCGTAGTCGTCTTTATTGAGCGCTTCCTACACTGTCATCGCGCCCAGATCAATTCGACCGAGTTCCTGAACGGCGTCCGAACTGTCTTAAAGCGAGAGAACGTTGTCGAAGCACTCTCCATCTGCGATGCGACCCCCGGCCCGGTCCCCCGCCTCGTCAAAACCGCCATTTTGAACCGGGATAACGGTCGTGAGCGTATTCGCGAAGCTCTCGAGGAAGCTGGCCTGGCTGAAGTGCCCCGCCTCGAAGAAAAGCTAAACCTCCTTGCCACAATTGCCCAATTGGCCCCCCTGCTTGGGCTGCTTGGCACTGTAGTTGGATTTATCCAGACGTTTTGGCTGATGCAGCAGAAAGGTCTTAACGCCCATGTCGGCGACTTGTCCACGGGGGTATGGCAATCGCTCATCTGTGCTGCCGCCGGTCTGGCCGTCGCCATCCCTGCCCACGCGGCTTATAATTATCTCGTTAGTCGGGTTAACTCGATTGTCCTGGATATGGAACGCGCCGCCACAGAAGTGGTGAATATCGTCACGGAAACTACCGCTGCATGAAGTTTCCTCGGAACGCACGCATTTTCCGCGGACAATTGGACGTAGCCCCTTTTGCGACCGTATTCTTTCTGCTGGTTATCTTCATGCTGCTCGCTTCGCTGCATTATACCCCCGGCGTCCTCCTGCGCCTGCCAACTGCCGACAATTTGCCGGGAATTGATAAACCGACCATCTCCGTAGCCATAGACGAAAACGGCCGCCTTTATTTTGAAAATGAATGGATCGAGGAAAAGGAATTAAAGCACCGGCTTAAAGAAGCCGTCACTCGGTCCCAGGAACCTCTTTCCCTGCTCGTCGAAGCCGATGAGCGAGTTACCGAAAAATGGATTCTCCAACTCGCTTTGCTCGCACGTGAAGTAGGTATTTCGGAAGGCTACCTGGCCACCATGCCCAGGGCCGTCGCGGCACCAGCCCGACGCAATGGTTTATGAGCCTGACTCAAGCCGAACCGTGGCCATGGTCGCGCCGCCGTTGGTGGGCAGCTCTCTTTCTAATTTTCCTCCTGCAGGTGGTTTTGATTTTCTGGCTGAGCGACAAATCCGTCGCGGTCCCCCGCCGCCTTCCATCTGCTCCTACTCTGCACCTTGCGCCACTGGAATCCACCGAGTTACTCGCTTTGACCGATCCCACACTTTTTGCCAAACCCCACCTCGAAAGCTTTTCCGGAAGTGCTTGGATGATTGCTCAGCCGCAAAAATTCCCCACCTTCCAATGGACCGAGCCCCCCAAATGGCTGGCCTTTCCAACGCAACAACTCGGCAGCGTGCTAACCGAGTTTATTCATTCCAATGACTTCGCCAAAACGGAGCGTCTGCCGGAAGCCTCCCCATTCACGGACATTCCGGAACCAGCCCAACCGCCCGAGGCGCCACGTAAATCTCAGCTCGAGTTACTCGAAGGTTGGGCCAATCGTCCGCTGCTCGAAGCTCCCTCTCTGCCTTCATGGCCCGCAACCGAAGGACTAACCAACACCGTCCTGCAACTGGTCGTCGATGCCTCAGGCAAACCGGTCTCAACCTCCTTGCTGTCGAAAAGCGGATTACCCGAAGCTGACCAACTGGCTTTGGACGTCGCGCGCAAATTGCGATTTGCCCCCGCTCCCTCATCCGGCGCCTCCCTAACTTGGGGCAAGCTCATGATCGACTGGGCCACCACGACACCCGCTACCAATCCGCCAGCCCAAAAGTAACCATGTCGATTGGAAATCTCATCCTTACCTACGTGGTTGGCTTGCTTTCAGCCCTGATTTTTGCGGCGGTATATTCCGAGCTGCGCCGACGCCGCTTTGAGCCTGAGCCGAGCGAGGATCGCATCTTTCGCTGTGGAAAATGCGGGTATGTTTACACGGATGATCCAGACGTAGACCGTTCACGCTGTTCCCAATGTGGGCAGATGAACGACCCGTTTGAATTCTAATTGCCGGTCTTCAATTCCACCACGTCATGAGGCGCCGCCTCCCGCTGCCCTGCGGGACTCACTCGGATAAAACGCGCGTTTTCTCTCAATTGCGCCAGATTGGCCGCGCCCAAATAACCCATGCCCGATTGAATTCCTCCGATCAATTGCGCCAGCACCTGGTCGAGCGAACCTGACACCTCTTTCAGAGCCTCGACCCCCTCGGGTGCAACTTTCCTCGTCGGATCGTTGCTATGCCCGTAACGAGCTGCTGACCCTGCTTTCATCGCCGCCAGGCTGCCCATCCCTCGATATTGTTTGTAAAGCTTCCCGCTGATTTCAATGACCTCTCCCGGCGCTTCAGGACACCCCGCGAACATGCCTCCACAAATAACCCCCTCCGCCATCGTCAATGCCTTCACAATATCTCCGGATTTCGTAATCCCTCCGTCTCCCAAAATCGTCACCCGTTTCTTTGCTGCTGCCCGAGATGATACGTACAAGGCCGTCAACTGCGGGATGCCTACGCCTGCCACAATCCTCGTCGTGCAAATGGACCCCGGACCCTGGCCAACCTTGATTATGTTCGCGCCTTTCTCCGCCAGGTATTCCACTCCGGACGCACTCGTCACATTCCCTGCAATGATTGGCAGCTTCGGAAATGCATCGCGCAACATCCGCACCGCATCTCCCACTCCTTTGCTGTGCCCATGCGCGGTGGAGACCGCTACCGCGTCAACTCCCCGCTCAAGCAATCCGCCCACGTGGTTAAGAATGCGTTCCCGGTCCAGCTCGCCAAACGCATTTCGCGTAGCGGAGACCGCCGCCCCGCAAAGCAGCCGAAACTGCGCGTCACGCGCCGGCTTGAACTGTGCATTGCGCTCCTGGGCGATCCGCTCCAAATCACTCATCGTAAATAATCCGCTTAACCGGTCCTGGTCATCGACGACGAGCAGTTTATGGATTCCCGGATGGTCCGTGAAAAACTTATCGGCCCTCCCAATCGGATCGCGGCCTAACTCCTTCTTGTTCAGCGAATGGACTTGGCTGCGTTTCGTCAGCACCTCGGTTATTTTCCGTTTGGCATACCGCTGCTTCACCACGTGCCCCGGAAGCAGGCCCACCAGCTTTCCCTGGGCATCAACCACTGGGAACGTGCTGAACGCAAAGTGCTTCTTTTCGATCATGCTCAACACGTCACCCACCAGCTGATCCGGCGCCACTTTGATCGGATCCTGAATCAGCCCGTGCACGTTGTTTTTGACCCGGCTTACCTCCGAAAGCTGCTCCCGCTCAGGCATGTTGTAATGTAGCAATCCTAAACCGCCATTAAGCGCCATCGCGATCGCCATTCGGCTCTCCGTCACCGTATCCATGTCCGACGAGATGATGGGAATGTTTAAATGCAACCCATCCGCCAGGTGAGTTTCCAAATGGGTATCTCGGGGCAGGACTTCCGAATAAAGCGTGGCTAAGGTGACGTCATCGTAAGTAAGACCAACGCTGCTGTAGGCAGGGAAAAAGGCGTCGGCGGCTTTGTAAAATCGAGAATCTAAACTGTCGGACTCTTTAGACCTTAACATGAGTGATGGAAACAAATCAGCTCTGTTAAGAAAAGACAAAAGTATGAAGCAACTTGCTGCTAACCGACACTTACTTCCGGCTCATAAATCGAATACCCCTTTTCCGCAATAGACTCCGCGATTTTGGCGTCCTTTGACGTCAAATCGGAATTCCTTAGGAAATAAAGCTCACCGAAAGCCGCTAAAACATCCGCGGGAATAGACGCGCGCGAGCCATCAATGGGTAAAACCAGATAAGTATCCTGGCTGGTAATGTATACCTTAACCCTCATGCAGGCCTTCAAGCAGCCCCGAACTTACCACCCCATGAATTAACCAGCCAAAAACAACCCACACCAACTGCCACCACCGCACAAACCCCCATTAGCCGTTGATACACCCTCGCGTTCCCTGAGGCGTAGCGCTTGGTGAACCAGCCAATCGCATAAGAAAACGTCGCCATCGAAATCACCGTTCCCAGGCCAAAAAACAGCAGGTATGAGACTGCCTGCACTTGTGTCGGAAATGCCAGGGCCACCAGCACCCCAAAAAAATGAGAACTTCCCGCCAGCCCATGCAATAGCCCAATTCCAAACGCCGCGTGCGTGTGATGGCTGTGCGCCTCCGGCTTCTGGTGCTCGGTCGCGTGGGTATGCGCATGTACATGCAAGTGACGTTCCCCGTCATGCTCATGCTCGTGCACATGAACCCGCAACGCCTTCCGAAACGCCCACAACCCTATCCCAATCAACAATAATCCCACCGTCCTCTCTCCCCACGTGGACAGCAGGTTCACGGGAATCAAATCACGCAGCCAAAGTGAAAGCAGCCCCACCACGCCTACTCCCGCCGAATGCCCAAGCCCCCATCGCATCCCCGGCACCCACCCCCGCTCCGCCCGTTTCAAGGATACCGGCGCAATTGCCGCTAAATGATCCGGCCCGGACCAGACGTGTATTATGCCCGCGACCAGGCCAGTAAGTGCTGCAATCATAGTTTCGCCGCGGGTTCTTCACGAACGCGCAACCGTTTACGTTCCTTTGAGTCTGCCCGACTAATCCTTCTTCGGCAAAGAAATCTTCTCACATGTTCCCATCTCCGCAACTTCAGGTTCAGCACCCAGACGCCCCGGCCTAACATGCTCATGTGGTTGTTTTTCGCCCTGGTTTATGTCATAATAAATTTAGAGTTTCGAATGCTTTTGAACGCTGCATGAAGTTTTCCACCCCCCTCGCTCAGTCACAACCCTCCATTCTTCAGGCTTAAGCGCTAAATGAAGTCCCTTCGCTCCAGTTGGGGATTATCGGCCGCTGCTTTTGCCTCCTTGCTGTTGGCTTTCGGCCAACCTGCCAATGCGCAGCCAACCCGCTCCCTGGGAATTGACGTCTCCGCCTGGCAGGGAAACATCTCCGCCGCCAATTGGGCGACTCTCAAGCGCGCCACTAATCTGCAGGTAAATGGCGTTTTTGGAGATGGCCGCGATTTTGTCCTCATCCGCTCCAGCCGGGGTGGCACAACCGGATACTACGATCAAAATGACGCCAACAATGTAAACGGCCTCAATACCCTTTCCCAGCGGTACGATGACCCCTATTACGTCCAGAACATCAACCGGGCCACGGCAG
>JADMIO011281647.1_pt1 | contig 54996 bp, 55 predicted proteins | sample 8958161 | NCBI WGS metagenome assembly JADMIO01 (sample SAMN16585339, study PRJNA669376) | soil metagenome | isolation source: Crop rotation soil | place: USA: Cullars Rotation, Alabama | collected 2011
CCGCCGGCGGGCGCCGGGGTTGCGGTGCCGGTTGCCGGCGCCGCACTGGTCGGCGCTGCCGAAGCAGTGGTGGCGGGTGCGGCGGGGGTGGTGCCGTCAGGCGCCGGGGCCGCCGGTGCCGGCGGCGGCGCGATGGCCGGCACGGTCACCTTCAGCCGGTCGGCAAGCTTGAGCGTGAGCTTCTTGGCCTCGTCCGACTGCATCGCGGCGAGGACGGGGGCCAGCACGTCGGACTTCATCTTCTCGGCCACGGCAAGGCGGACATCGTCGTCCAGCGTGTCGAAGATCCGCGCCGCGTCCTTCGGCTTCATCGACGAGTAGGTCTTGACCAGCGAGTCGATTTGCTTCTGCTCTTCCGCATCGCGTTGGCCGAGCAGCTTCTGGATCTCCGTCTGCAATGCCTGGAGTTGGGCAATCTTGGTGTCCACCCTGCGCTCGGCGGCAGTGATCACGTTCTCGCGCATCGCCAGCTGCTGTTCGCGTTCGTCGAGCTGCTTGCGGCGCTTGGTGAGGCTGGTGAGCACATCGACTTCCGCCGCACTCGCCATTTCGGAATCATCGGCAGCGGGGTCGTCGCTGCTCGCGGCAGCGGGCGTGGATTGCTCGGACGGCAACGCGCTCCCAGCATCCTCGGCTTGAGCCTCATGCAGAAGCCCGAAACCTTTCACCGTCAGCAGCGCAAAGCCGACGACGATGACGAGCGGCAGAAGCCGGATGTGGCGGAGGATGGCGTTCACCGCACAGCCCTCAGGGATTCGAGGCGGTTCATCACGCTGCCTGACGGCATCGGCATCTTCGGTGCGGGTGCGCGATCGAACCGCTCGGCGATGCGTTCGCCGGAGGCGGTGATGAGCGCGAGCTCATCGGCGAGCGCGCGGGCCTTCGAGAGGCGCCCGTCGAGTTCCTCCGCTGCTTCACCCGCGGCGGTCTTGAGCGCGCGGATCGACGCGGCGGCTGCCGTGATGGCGGTGTTGAGATCGTTGAATGTCTTGCGGATACCGTCCTGGCCGTTGCGCAGCGCAACGAGGCGGCGCTCCAGCACGATGCAATAGACCAGCGTGAGAGCGAGCAGGATCGACAGGGCCAGTTCGAGTCCGGAGGCGAGCGTGAGGTGCAGCATCATTGTTCTTCCTAGAGCGCGCGCGAGGCGTCGGTGCGTTGGATGGCTTCGTCGACCCGGACCGAAACGGAGGAGCCGACGCGGCCCATGCGGCCGCGCAGCAGCGGAACGCCGCCGCAGCGCATCTCCACCTTCGATTCCGGTGTCGCGTTGAGCATGATCGTTTCACCGACCTGCAGGTTCATGATCTTGTTGAGCGACATGGTCTGCTCGTCGAGGATGGCGTCGATCTCGACCCGCGTGGCCCACAACTCGGTCGCAAGATGGCTTTCCCAAATCGAGTCGCGGCCGAACTTCTCGCCCATGAACTGCTGCAAAAGCAGCTTGCGGATGGGCTCGAGCGTCGCGTAGGGCAGCAGCAATTCGGTGCGCCCGCCGCGGTCTTCCATGTCGATGCGCAGTTTGACGAGGATCGCCGCATTGGCGGGCCGCGCGATCGCGGCAAAGCGCGGATTTGTCTCCAGCCGGTCGAGCGCGAAGTTGACCGGTGCCAGCGGTTCGAACGCCTGCATCATGTCCTGCATGATCACTTCGATCATGCGCTGCACCAGTGTGCGTTCGATGGTGGTGTAAGGACGGCCTTCGATGCGCATCGCACTCGTACCGCGGCGGCCGCCAAGCAGCACGTCCACGATCGAATAAATGAGATTCGAATCGACGGTGAAGAGGCCGTAGTTGTCGAGCTGTTCGGCACGGAACACTGCAAGGATCGCCGGCAGCGGGATCGAGTTCAGATAGTCGCCGAAGCGGATCGAGGTGATGTTGTCGAGGCTGACCTCGACATTGTCCGACGTGAAATTGCGCAGGCTCGTCGTCATCAACCGCACCAGGCGGTCGAAGACGATCTCGAGCATCGGCAGGCGTTCATAGGAAACCAGCGCCGAATTGACGATCGCGCGCACACCGCTCTTGTCCTCGAGCGAGTCGTCCGCGACGTCGAAACCCAGCAGGCTGTCGATCTCATCCTGATTGAGGATGCGCTCGTTCTTGGGTGCGGCTTCGCCGTTTTCGTCGGCCGCTGGCTGCGGTTGGTCTTCGGCGGGAGTTTCGTCGGCCATCTGGTGTTCGTGTCCTTGTGTTACTGGACGATCATTTCCTTGAGGAGGACGTCTTTGACCTTGTAGGGCGTGGCCGCGACATTGATGCGGCGCAGGAGCTCTTCCTTCAGGCGCAGAACGCCCGCAGAGCCTTTGAGGTCATCCATGCGCAGCTCGCGCAGATAAGCTTGAAACTGGTCGACCACGCGCGGCATCAGGGTCTGAAGGCCGGGCTTCTCTTCTTCATGTGCGATCTCGAGGCTGATGCCGAGCTTTAGATAGGCCGGCGTGCCGTCCACCGTCTGGATGTTCACAATGATGTCGGGGATATCGAGGAAGGCGACCGTCGGTGGGACGATCGGCACCTGCTCCTCGGCTTCTTGGCCGGGCGGCGGTGTGTCCGCGCCCATAAAGAAGAAGTAATAGGCCGCACCGCCACCACCGAGCAGCAGCAGCAGAACACCGGCGCTGATCATCATCTTCAGCTTGCTGCCGAAGAGGAGGCCGGTGATCTTGCCGACGATGCCCTTCTTCTCAGAGCCTTCGGCGGCGCCTTCCGCAGGCGCGGCGTTGTCGGTATCCGGATCTTTGGCCATGCGCGTAATCCCCAAAGGCAGCGTGGAGGTGCCGCTGCAACAGGCCGGCACGTTAGGTGCGCATGGTTAAGAGCCGGTTCAAATTTGGTTTGCGAATCCTTAAAGCGCCGCGTTTGGCCCGGCAGTTGTTGCCGCCTGCGGTCCTTCGACGTTCAGGAAACTCAGGAAAATAGCGGGTTTTCCGCTGGCATGGGCGCTGCACAGCACGATGCGCCGGACCAGAAAGGATCCGCACCATGGATAACACGCTTCTCGTAAGCCTGTCGCATCAGCTCGCGTCCTTCCGCTCGATGGATGTGATCGCGAACAATCTCGCGAACGTGTCGACGCCGGCGTTCAAGCGCGAGGCGGTGCAGTTCCAGGAATTCATCAAGAACATGCCGGCGGTCGAGGGCGAGGACTCCGGACCGCACCGCGTCAGCTTCGTGCAGGACCGCGGTGTCGTGCGCGATCTCGGCGAGGGCAAGTTCGAAACGACCAACGCGCCGTTCGATCTCGCGATCAATGGCACCGGCTATTTCGTGGTGTCGACGCCGAATGGCGACCGCTACACCCGCAACGGCCACTTCATGCTCGACGGTGGCGGCCGCTTGGTGACCGAGGACGGCAATTCCGTTCAGGGCGATGGCGGCGATGTGACGGTCCAGCCGGATGACGGCGAGATCTCGATCGCGCAGGACGGCACGATCAGCGGCAAGAACGGACAGCTTGGCAAGCTGCGCCTCGTGTCGTTCACCAACGAACGGCAGATGAAGAAGGAAGGCTCGAGCCTTTATTCGACGCAGGAAGCGCCGCAGGCCGCCACGTCGATAAAGATCACACAGGGCATGATCGAGACATCGAACGTGCAGCCGGTCATCGAGATCAGCCACATGATCGAGGTGATGCGCGCCTATCAGGCGACCGCGAACCTTTCCCAGTCACAGGAAGACCTCATGCGCCAGGCGATCGACAAGCTTGGCGGGATACCGAATTAGGAGCGATAGGCCATGAGAGCTTTGAGCATCGCCGCCACCGGAATGCTGGCGCAACAGACGAACGTCGAAGTGATCGCGAACAATCTCGCGAACATGAACACGGCCGGCTACAAGCGCCAGCGCGCCGAATTCCAGGATCTGCTGTACCAGAACATCGAGCAGGTCGGCGCCCAGTCGTCGGACACCGGCACGGTGATCCCGTCCGGCATACAGCTCGGCGCCGGCGTGCGCACCTCCGCCGTCTATCGCGTGACGGGTCAGGGCGATCTGCAAACGACGTCCAATCCCTACGATCTCGCGGTCCAGGGTCCGGGCTATTTCCGCATCACACAGCCGGACGGCACGGACGCCTACACCCGCGCCGGCAACTTCGCGTTGTCGCCGGAAGGCCAGATCGTCACCGACAAGGGCTACACCGTGGCGCCGGGTATCGCCGTTCCGGCCAATGCCCTCTCCATCTCGGTGAACGCGCAGGGTCAGGTTTCGGCGACCGTGCCGGGCCAGACGGCGCCGCAAGTGCTGGGCCAGTTCGAACTGGTGCGCTTCCCGAACGAAGCGGGCCTTAGCGCGCAAGGCGACAACCTCTTCCTCGAGACGCCGTCGTCCGGCGCGCCGCAGTCCGGCATTCCGGGCTCGACCGGCTACGGCACGATCATCCAGGGCTTCCTCGAGACCTCGAACGTCAACCCGGTGGAAGAGATCACCTCGCTGATCACGGCGCAGCGCGCCTACGAGATGAACTCGAAAGTGATCAGTGCCGCCGACGAGATGATGCAGCAAACCGCAAGACTGGGAGGCGGCTGATGTTCCGTTTCAACGTGATCGTAGCCGTCCTGCTGCTCGCCGCACCGCTGCTGATCGGCCCGGCATTTGCCGATGCGCAGCTGCGCGTCGTCGTTCCGGCGCACGACATCATGCGCGGCCAGACGATCACCGACGCCGATCTCTCCTATCAGATGGTCCCGAACGCACAGCCCGGCGTCGTCGTGTCGATGAACGACCTCGATGGCATGGAAGCCCGCCGCTACCTGCGCGCCGGCGAGACCGTGCGTGCCGATGATGTGAGGAAGCCCATCGTCATCACCAAGGGCAGCCTCATCACCATGACCTTTGAAGCGCCTGGCGTCACGCTGACCGTGACCGGAAAAGCGATGAGCGAAGGTGGCATCGGTGAAAGCGTCACCGTCGTCAATCCGGTGTCCTACCGCCAGATCGTCTGCACCGTCATCGGTCCGGGAATGGTGCGTGCCGACAGCACGAGCCTTTCTCTGCCCAACACTCTTGCCTCCAGATAACGGGAAACAACCATGCGCAACATGCTGACCAGAATTTCCACGCTCGCTCTTGCAGCCGCGGTGCTCGCCGGCTGCGGAACGCTCGACCGGATCGAGAATATCGGCAAGGCGCCGGACCTCGCACCGATCCAGACGCCGATAGCGCCCGTGGCAACGGCACAGCCACAGCCGGGCCAGATCCCGATGGCGGCCAGTCCAGCGCCAACCTATGCTGCAAACTCGCTGTGGCAGCAGGATGCACGCAGCTTCTTCCACGATCCACGCGCCAGCCGCGTTGGCGACATCCTGACGGTGAACGTGACGGTGGCCGATGCCGCGAAGATCTCGAACACCACGCAGCGCTCGCGCACCAATTCCGACAACGCGAACCTGACCAACTTCTTCGGTCTCGACAAAGCGATCAGCAGCGCCGGTGCCGATCCGACGAGCCTGGTGAAAATGGGCTCCGATACTTCGAACGTCGGCGCGGGTTCGGTCGATCGGTCGGAAGACATCAACCTCACACTGGCCGCTGTCGTGGCGCAGGTCCTGCCGAACGGTAACCTCATCATCACCGGCCACCAGCAGGTGCGCGTGAACAACGAGATGCGGGACTTGCAGATCGGCGGCATCGTGCGGACCGAGGACATCACCAATGCCAACACCGTCGATCTCGCACAGATTGCGGAAGCGCGTGTGTCATACGGCGGCAAGGGCCAGATCACCGATGTGCAGCAGCCGCGGCTCGGTTCGCAGCTCTATGACATCCTGATGCCGTTCTGATTTCGACTTCGCCTTGGTGGGCGAAGGGGCTAGAGCGCGGCCGGGTTCTCAAAGACCCGGCCGTTGCTTTTCGTCTTAGTCGTCCCGGTAGACTTTTTCGCGGCGCTCGTGACGCTCCTGCGCTTCAAGCGACAGCGTTGCGATCGGGCGCGCGTCGAGACGCTTGAGCGCGATCGGCTCGCCGGTCTCTTCGCAGAAGCCGTAGGAGCCATCGTCGATGCGGCGGAGCGCGGCATCGATCTTGGCGATTAGCTTGCGCTGACGATCGCGGGTTCGAAGTTCGAGCTGCCGCTCGGCCTCAGTCGAAGCGCGGTCGGCAAGATCGGCATGCGGTACGGTTTCGGCTTGCAGGTTCTGAATCGTCCCGCGGCTCTCGCGGAGGATTTCTTCTTTCCACATGTTGAGCTTGCGCCGGAAGTACTCGCGCTGGCGCTCATTCATAAAGGGTTCACTCTCCAGCGGCCGGTAACCGGCCGGAAGCTCGATACCCATGCACACTCCCTAATGAAGACAGCCCGCTCACGTTTGAGCGCGCGGGTTATAGCCGCGCGCCCAAGGGGGTTCAATCGACTTTTGGTTAAAGCCCTAACGGGGTACCGGCCCGGTGGTGCGCAGGATGGGCATGGTTGTTTTCGGTGCCCAATTGCGGACCCATTCGGTCGCCGCGGCCAGCGCCGCGAGGCCGAGATAGGCCGTGAGCGCCGTGTGCGCTTCGGCCAGCGGCGAGGCCGGATCTGGTCCGAAAGCGCCGTAAAGCTGGATCGCGGACAGGATGGCGGTGAACGTCCACAGGGCGATGTCGCCGGCCGGACGCTGCGCCGGGACGTTGCGCGCATAGATCGCGACACCGGCCCACAAGGTCACGAGTTCGAGCACCAGGCTGAGCGTGGGAAAGTTCCATAGGCCCAGACCGACCTTCAACGAATCGCCGATCACCGGCAGGTCTGGCACATGAACGACGAGATCGAGCACCCAGTGTGAGAACACTGCGATCACCGTGATCGCGAACACCTTTGCGCGCTGCCCGCGGAAGAACCACGCCGACGCGCCACCGAACAGCAGCGACAGCGCCAGTGCGCCGAAGAGTCCGTGCGTATAGGGCATGTAATAGAGATCGAGTGCGTTGGACTGACTGATGCCGTGGGTGATGCGCAGCTTCTCGACGCCGAGCATGACGAGCACGCTCCACACCACATCGAGAAACTGAACGGCGATGAACAGCAGCCAGAGCGGAATGGGTTTCTGCTTTGCGGCGAATGAGACGCCATAGTGACCGATGAACATGGATGTCTCCTGCTTCTCAGGCGTGGACGGGTTTGCGGCCAATGCGGCCGAGATGGGTGTCGGAAAAACCGGATGCGTATTTGAGTCCGTAGCCCAGGGCGCGATCGAACCCGACATGCGCGAGCCAGATCAGCGCGATGGAAAGCGCGAGCGGCTGCGCGAGCAACACAGCGGCAAGGCCGAGCGCAAGCGGGCCGGTGGTCGAGTGCACGGCGTTGTAAGCGACCGCGCCAATGCGGGGCCCGAACAGGAATGCAATGAAGCTGAGATCGGGCGTCAGGAATAGCATCGCGAAAAGTTTCCAGTCGCCGCTCACCTGCGCATAAGCGATGGCGGTGACAGTAAGAAGCATCAGGCCTTCAAGCCGCAGGATGTTTCGAACGCCGCCTGTCGCGCTGTTGTTTTCGTAGCTGGTCATGGCAGGTCTCCCTTCTCTCGTATGGAGAAGATGGCCCCGGATGGCTTAAACGGGAATTGCTGAGAGACGTCTAGCTGATATACAATTTCGTATGGACCCATCCTGGGATCACTACCGCTCATTTCTCGCCGTCGTGCGGCAGGGCTCGCTGTCGGCGGCAGCCCGCGAACTTGGGCTGACCCAGCCGACGCTCGGGCGCCATGTCGATGAGCTCGAGAAGGCGTTGAAAGCACCGCTTTTTGCGCGCTCGCCGCACGGCCTGACGCCGACCGCCGCCGCCCTCGAACTTGTGCCGCATGCCGAAGCGATGGCCTCTGCGGCGGAGGCGCTGCAACGCGCAGCGTCCGGCGAAACGGCGGAGCCGCGCGGTGTCGTGCGGGTGACGGCGAGCGAAGTTGTCGGGGTCGAAGTGCTGCCCCGCATGCTCGTCCCCTTCCGCGAGGCACATCCGCAGATCGCGATCGAGCTTGCGGTCTCCAACCGCAACCAGGACCTTCTGCGCCGCGACGCCGATATCGCGGTGCGCATGGTGAAGCCGACACAGGGCGCGCTCGTCGCCAAGCGGATCGGCAAGATCGACGTCGGTCTCTATGCGCACAAGCGCTATGTGAAGCGGCACGGCCTGCCGAAATCCTTCGACGAACTCGCGACGCATGCCGTTATCGGCTTCGACCGCGATACCGCGTCGCTGCGCTCGGTCAGCGGAACCTTCCCGGTGACCCGCGACGTCTTCGCGTTGCGAAGCGACAATGACCACGCACAGCTCGCGGCGTTGCGCGCAGGCTTCGGGATCGCGGCAATTCAAGCCGGCATCGCCGCGCGCGATAACGATCTTGTGCCGGTACTGCCGGAGCAGGTCCGCTTCGGCCTCGAGATGTGGCTCGTCATGCATGAAGACCTGCGCATGAACCGCCGCGTGCGATTGCTGTTCGATCATCTGTCGAATGCACTCGCGCAATACGCCGCGATGAAGTGATTTGCGCCGTACCGTCGCCGGCGTGAGACCGACCATTTGTCAGTCAAGCAGGAAATCTGCATTGACCAAAAGTCATATCAAACGCTCCGCAGGCCGCGGCGATAGGATGAACGTGCATCTGGATTGGGGAGGATATCCATGCGTCGTTCAATTCCAATCATGGCCTTTGCTGCGTGCCTCGGCTGGTCTTCGTTTGCCGCGGCAGATTCCGTCGAAACGGTCGTCGTCACCGGCGAACGGATGAGCGATGAAAATCAGGCACCGCATCTTTCGATGGTCAAACGTGCCGATCACTTGATCACCCATGTCACCGTAACGTGCGATACGCGCGATGCCGCCACGCGCAAATCCGAATTGATCGCAACCCTGAAAAACATGATCCACGCGGCCGCCGGTACGTCGACGATCTCGCTTGGGACAGGAGATGGCATTGTTTACGATCTCAACGAGAACAAGCTCGATGACGTCATCTCGGCCGACAGCCGTCCGGATACCAGTCGGGCGACGCTGATCATCAAGACGAAAATCTCGCCGGCAGACACGATCGATGGTGCTACCGGCCGGATAAAGGACTTCGTTGCCAGGACGACAAAGGTTGGGCGCACCGAGATCTATTCGCCTTCCAACTTCGATCTGACCATCGTCGGACCGGAGCAATATCACGACCAGATCGTGACGATGATCGTCGCCGATGCGAAGCACATCGCCGATGCGTTCGGCCCCGGCTATGGCGTTCACATGGAGGGGCTTGAGCACCAGGTGAGCTGGTACCAGAAAGGCCCGCTCGATCTCGGCCTCTACATTCCCTACGCGATGCGGATCGATCCTTCGCGTTAGGTCAAAGCGGCGGGCGCCGGTCGAACCAGGGCTGCGCCTTCTCCAACTGGGCGGCGAGGGAGAAGAGGAGTTCTTCCTCGCCGATCCGTCCCGCGAACTGCACGCCAATCGGCAGGTTCTCCTTCGTCCAGTAGAGCGGCACCGTCATCGCCGGCTGCCCCGTCTGGTTCTGCAGCGCGGTGAAACAGCTGAACGGAATGGTACCGGCATCGCACATCGCCGACGGCTGCATCAGCGATGCGACGCCGAGCTTCACCGGCGGCCGCCCCATCGTCGGGCTCAGGATCACATCGTAAGTCTGCTGGAATTCGGCGACCGCGAGTGCCGCGCTCATGAAGGTGTTGTTGGCGGCATTGAGTTCGACTGCGGTAACGCCGCGCGCATAGGCAGCGTATTCGCGGGTCGTCTGCTCGATCTCGTCGTCGATCGAAGCGACGCCGCGCTCTGCCGCCCGTCCGTCGATAGCGGCTGCGACCGCCGTGATGACTCCGCGCCCGAACGCACGCGCGAGCCCGTCGTAGTCGACCTTGGGTGCCGCCGGTTCAACGATGTGACCGAGATTGGCGCACAGCTTCGCTGCCGCTTCGACGGCGGCAACGCATTCGGGATCGGGCGTCACGCTGGGCCGCGTCTGCCAGTGATAGGCAATGCGCAACTTGCCGGGATCGCGTTTGGTCGCGGCGAGGAAGGTGCCTTTCGGCGGCGTCGCGACATACCGCGAGCCGGGCTCCGGTCCATGACTGACGTCGAGCAACAGCGCCGAGTCGCGCACGCTGCGTGTCACGGCGTGGCCGGTGCTGCACCCGAGCCAACCTTCGGTGCGGCCGGGCGCGATCGGCACGCGCCCGCGCGACGGCTTGAGACCGAAGAGTCCGCAACACGATGCTGGCCCACGGATCGAACCGCCGCCGTCGGTCGCATGTGCCGCCGGCATCACACCGGCCGATACAAGCGCAGACGCGCCGCCGGATGAGCCGCCCGACGTGCGCGACAGATCCCACGGATTGCGCGTCGCGCCATGTAGAGTGGATTCGGTGGTCGCCGAGATCGCGAACTCAGGCGCCGTGGAGGTGCAAATGATATTGAGTCCAGCGCGCTTGTAGCGGCGCACCAGCTCGGCATCGCTCTTGCCGACATAGTCTTTGTAGGCGCGGCTACCGTTCGTGAGCGGCACGCCTTCGATGGTCTGATACATGTCCTTGATCGCCCACGGCACGCCGGCAAGCGGCCCGCTTTGGGGTCTGCGCGCCTGGGCCTGTGCCATGTCGTAGGTTTTGGCGACGATGGCATTGACGGTCGGGTTCACCGCTTCGGCCCGGGCAATGGCGGCTTCGATGAGCTCCGACGGGCTTATGTCCTTGTTGCGGACACGTTCGGCCCATGTGACGGCATCGGCGCCGACATAGTCCTCGAAGCTGAGCATGGTGCTTCCCTCTCTATCCCTCGTCTTTGAACAGTGGTCCTGAATCGGCCGCGGGAAAAGCCGGACTTGCGCGGGGCTTTGAGCTCGTAATTCCCCGTTTCGGAAGGGGTGGACACGGCGCGGGCGCTGGCCTATATCCGCCCACCTTTCGCGGAATACCGGCCGCGAATGCATGACGCGGGATGGAGCAGCCCGGTAGCTCGTCAGGCTCATAACCTGAAGGTCACAGGTTCAAATCCTGTTCCCGCAACCAACGCGAGACTGCAAAACGGCCGCCCCTGAAGGGCGGCCGTTTTGTTAGTCGCAGCGTTGTCCCCGCGAAGGCGGGGACCCATCTCTCAACATCAGTGATTGTCGCGCGGGAGCCCCTTGGTCTTCGCGATGTCCTGATACTTCACCGCGGGTTCGAGCACGGCGCCGCTATCGTAGGGGCCAACGAGATTCCGCTGGATTTCCTGCCAGGGTGTTTGCGACGCCGGATAGCCATAACCGCCACTCGCTTCGAGCGCTCTGCGCCGTGCGGCGAGTTCATCCTCAGGCACCAGCACATCAGCACGACCCGATTTGAGGTCGATGCGAATACGATCGCCGCTCTTCAGCAGCGCGAGATTACCACCCGCCGCGGCTTCGGGCGCAGCGTTCAAGATCGACGGCGATCCGGACGTGCCCGACTGCCGTCCGTCGCCGATACAGGGAAGCGTGTCGATCCCGGCGCGGATCAGCGCCGCGGGCGGACGCATGTTCACCACCTCGGCACCGCCGGGAAAACCGATGGGTCCAACACCGCGAATGACGAGTATGCAACGCTCATCGATGCCAAGCGACGGATTATCGATGCGTGCGTGATAGTCCTCCGGCCCATCGAACACGACAGCCTTTCCTTCAAACGCGTCTGGATCCTTCGGATTGGCAAGATAGCGTGCGCGGAAATCGGGCGAGATCACGCTCAGTTTCATCACTGCCGAGTCGAACAGGTTGCCGCGCAAGACAGAGAAACCCGCCGCTTCTTTCAACGGTGCATCGATGCGGCGGATAACACGCTCGTCTTCGATTGCAGCACCGCGGCAATTGTCGCCGATGTTGCGCCCATTGGCGGTCAGCGCATTCTCCGCAATGAGTCCCTTCGTCATCAGTTGCGCAACAACCGCGGGCACGCCACCGGCGTGATAGTAGTCTTCGCCGAGATATTCGCCGGCCGGCTGCAGATTCACGAGTAGCGGTACGTCGCGGCCAAAGGTCGGCCAATCGTCAATGCTGAGCTCGACGCCGAGATGCCGCGCGATGGCGTTGAGGTGGATCGGCGCATTGGTCGAGCCGCCAATAGCAGAGTTGACGCGGATCGCATTGATGAACGCGTCGCGCGTCATGATATCGGACGGTTTGCGATCGGCGAGCGTCATCTCGACGATCTGGCGTCCCGTGCGCCAGGCGCACTCTTGCCGGTCGCGATAAGGCGCAGGAATCGCCGCCGATCCGGGCAGCGACATGCCAAGCGCTTCAGTCAGCGAGTTCATCGTCGTCGCGGTGCCCATAGTGTTGCAGTAGCCGGTTGACGGCGCGCTCGACGCAACAAGCTCGATGAAGCCCTTCTGGTCGATCTCGCCCGCGGCCAGCATCTGCCGCGCTTTCCATACGATTGTGCCGGAGCCGGTGCGCTCGCCCTTGTGCCAGCCATTGAGCATCGGCCCGACCGACAGCGCGATGGCGGGAATGTTCACCGTAGCCGCCGCCATCAAACACGCGGGTGTGGTCTTGTCGCAACCGATGGTGAGCACGACGCCGTCGATCGGATAGCCGTAAAGCACCTCAACCAGCGAAAGGTACGCGAGGTTGCGATCGAGCGCCGCCGTCGGCCGTTTGCCAGTTTCTTGAATCGGATGCGTCGGAAATTCGAGTGGGATGCCACCGGCTTCGCGGATCCCGTCCCTCACGCGGTCGGCAAGCACCAGATGATGCCGGTTGCACGGCGAGAGATCGCTGCCGGTCTGTGCGATGCCGATGATCGGCTTGCCGGACTGCAATTCTTCCAGACTGAGACCGTAGTTGAGATAGCGCTCGAGATAGAGCGCGGTCATGTCGGGGTTGGCGGGATTGTCGAACCAGGCACGGGAGCGAAGCGGCTTCGGACTCATCGTGTCGCCTTTCCGGCTACTGAAGATAGCCCGTGACGAAAAGGACCATGCCGCACGTCGCGAGCGCGAGTGCGCCGTACCACATGCCTCGACCGCGGGTGATGATCGCGACCGTCGACAGTGCGATGCCGATTTCGAACAGCGTGGCGGCGCCGGTCAGCCAATGGTGGCGCCCCTCATGTTTGGCGCTTTCCGCCAGCAGTGCGTTGCGCTCTGCTTCGGACTCCTCCGCGCGTTTGCGGATCTCCGGCTGGACGTCGGTCTGCTCTTTCGCTTTCTGTCGGTAACGATCGGCGTTCGGACCGCCAGCATCGGCGGCAATGCCGTAGATGTGCTTCTTGAGGCTGTCGGCCTGATACTCGTTCCAGGCGTCGGTTGCCTTGTCCTGCGAGAGCACGGCCTCGCTGGACGCCGTGATGGCCTTGCTGCCCTCGACCGTCTCGAGACTTCCCGTTACGGCGGACAGGACTGCGAGAACCGCTACGGTGATGGATACCTGCGAAATGAAGGGATCGCGCTCATGAGCCGCGTGTTCGGCATGCTCGCGATGCTCATTGGCCTTGAACGCATTGTTGTGCGACATGCACCCTGACCCCTGACATTTCACCTTGTGCGGTCTTGGCTATCGCAGCCATTTGCGCCATGCAATCGGGCGCGTCCTGCGAGCCCGCCCGCACAAACCGCCGCACGGCGGCATCGAATCCCGGGTACGGCTTGCGCTGCAGCATTGGGGCCGCAACAATAAAGAGACCGGGGCGCCAAAGACCCCGTCTCAGGCCGAGGGCTCATGGCTGATCTTGAAGAATTCCGTGCTGAAACGCGTGCCTGGCTGGAGGCGAATTGCCCGCCTTCGATGCGGGGCCCGCAGGCCGCCGTGACCGAGGACGATGATGATTCCATCTGGGGTGGGCGGCGCGCAACTTGGAAAAATCCGGAAGCGAAACAATGGCTGGACCGGATGGCGGCGAAGGGTTGGACGGCGCCGACCTGGCCCAAGGACTATGGTGGCGGCGGTCTTTCCGCTGCCGAAGCGCGGGTGCTCAACCAGGAGATGGGGCGCATCAAGGCGCGCACACCCTTGATGTCGTTTGGCCTCTGGATGCTAGGGCCGGTGCTGCTGGAATACGCGACGGAAGAGCAGAAAAAGAAGTTCCTGCCATCCATCGTCCGCGGCGAGATTCGCTGGTGTCAGGGTTACTCCGAGCCGGGCGCGGGATCGGACCTTGCGGGCCTCAGGACGCAGGCCGTCGACAAGGGCGACCACTGGCTGGTGAACGGCTCGAAGATCTGGACGTCCTATGCCAACCGCGCCGACTGGATCTTCTGCCTCGTGCGCACTGACAACACCAAGAAGCACGAAGGCATTTCCTTCCTGCTTTTCGACATGACGTCGCCGGGTGTCGAGACGCGGCCGATCAAGCTGATCTCCGGCCAGTCGCCGTTCTGCGAAACCTTCTTCACCGATGTGAAGGTGCCAAAGGAACAGCTCGTCGGCCGCCTCAACGGCGGTTGGGAGATCGCCAAGCGCCTGCTCCAGTATGAACGGCAGAACATTTCGTCCGGCGGTTTCGGCGGTACGGGAGGTGGTTACGACATCGAGCACGCGGCGCTCGATTATGTCGGCAAGGAGGACGGAAAGGTCTCCGATCCCGATCTGCGTTCCCGCATCACCAACCACAAGATGGAAGCGCGCGCCTTCGCGATGACCGTGCGCCGCGCCGAGGAAGAGGCGAAGTCCAGCAAGGGACCGACCGCCGCAACCTCGATCATCAAATATGTGGCGGCGAAGGTGAACCAGGAGCGTACCGAACTGATGGTCGAGACGCTCGGCTGGCAGGGTCTTGGCTGGGAAGGTGATGGATTCAAGCCGAACGAGATCATGGCGATGCGCGGCATGCTGCGCGCCAAGGCGAACTCGATCGAAGGGGGCACCAGCGAGGTGAATCTCAACGTCGTCTCCAAGCGCGTGCTTGGTCTGATGGATCATCAATAGGCGGAAAGGGCGTCATGTCTGCTGCTGCGAAAGTCGATCATGAACTGGAGGCCTTCCGCGCCGAGGTGAAGGACTTCCTTGCGAAGAACTTCCCGCCATCGCTGAAAGATCGCGGCATGATGATGTTCGAGCCCGGCCGCGGCTCGAACGAGCCGGACTTCAACAAATGGCGCGAAGCGATGGCCGCGAAAGGTTGGGGTACACCGACCTGGCCGAAGCAATGGGGCGGCGGTGGCCTCAGCAAAGCGCAGGCCCGCGTGCTCAATCAGGAGATGATGCGCGTCGGCGCGTTCAGCCCGATCGGCGGTATGGGCGTCGGAATGTTCGGCCCAACCTTGCTCGAGTACGGCAACGACGAGCAGAAGAAAAAGCACATGCCCGGCATCGTCGGCGGCACGGTGCGCTGGTGCCAGGGCTACTCGGAGCCGGGCGCCGGCTCCGACCTCGCCTCGCTGCGCACGCAAGCGGTGGATAAGGGTGACCACTTTCTCGTCAACGGCCAGAAGATCTGGACCTCGGGCGCGCAGTGGGCCGATTGGTGCTTCTGCCTCGTGCGTACGGACAATTCCAAGAAGCACGAAGGCATCTCGTTCCTCCTGATCGACATGCGCTCGCCGGGTGTCGAGACCCGACCAATCAAGCTGATCAGCGGCGTGTCGCCGTTCTGCGAAACCTTCTTCACCGATGTGAAGGTGCCGAAAGAAAATCTGATGGGGCCGCTCAACGGCGGCTGGACGGTCGGCAAGCGCTTGCTGCAGTTCGAGCGCGACGGACAGGGCGGCAATGCGCGGGGCGCGAATTTCCGCGGCGCAGACAACCGCACCATCGACGAACTCGCGAAAGCCTATGTTGGAACCGACGCGAAGGGCCGCATCGCAGATGCGAGTCTGCGCACGCGACTCGCGGCGCACATGATGGACGCGAGGGCGATGGGTCTCACCGTGGCCCGCGCGCAGGAGGATGCGAAGTCTAATCAGGGACCGAGCCCGATGACCTCCATGATGAAGAACGCCAACGTAAAGGTGAACCAGGACCGCGCCGAATTGCTGCTCGAGATCATGGGGACGCAGAGCCTCGGCTGGGAAGGCGATGCCTTCGAGCAGAACGAGCTGGATGCGACGCGCAACTGGCTTTCCGGCAAGGCGCAGTCGATCTATGGCGGCTCCAATGAAATCCAGAGCAACATCATCGCCAAGCGGGTGCTGGGCCTGCTCGATCACCAATAAGAAGACACGAAGGGAGATGCGCGCATGAGCGCGGCCGAAAAAGTCGATACCGATCTGGAAGCCTTCCGCGCCGAAGCGCGAAGCTGGCTGGAAGCGAACTTCCCACCATCACTGCGCGGCAAGGCCAGCATGATGATGGGCGAAGAGATCGGCTCGCGGAACGACGACTTCGAAAAGTGGAAGGCGGCGATGGGCGAGAAGGGGTGGGGAACGCCCACCTGGCCCAAACAATATGGTGGTGGCGGTCTCTCTCGCGAGCAGGCACGCGTGCTGCAACAGGAAATGGCGCGCGCCGGGGCATGGAGTCCGATCGGCGGCATGGGTGTGATGATGTTCGGCCCGACGCTGCTCGAATACGGCAGCGAGGAGCAGAAGAAGAAGCACGTACCGGGCATTGTCACCGGCAAAGTCTGGTGGTGCCAGGGCTACTCCGAGCCGGGCGCCGGTTCCGATCTCGCGTCGCTGCGCACGCAATGCATCGACAAGGGCGACCACTTCTTGGTCAATGGCCAGAAGATCTGGACCTCCGGTGCGCAATACGCCGACTGGTGTTTCTGCCTTGTCCGTACGGACAATACGAAGAAGCATGAAGGCATCTCCTTCCTGCTGATTGACATGAAGTCGCCGGGCGTCGAAGTGCGTCCAATCAAGCTGATCAGCGGTAACTCGCCGTTCTGCGAGACTTTCTTCACCGACGTGAAGGTGCCGAAGGAGAATCTGATGGGGCCGCTGAACGGCGGCTGGACCATTGGCAAGCGCCTTCTGCAGTTCGAACGCGCCGGCATCGGCGGGGGCGGCGTCGCCAGCGGCGGTCTCAACCGCGGCGGTGAGGCGCGTACGCTCGATGTCGTAGCGAAGGAATATCTCGGCACCGATGATCAGGGCCGCATCGCCGATCCCGATCTGCGTTCGCGCATCGCCAACCACATGATGGACGCGCGCATGTTCATGATGACGGTGCAGCGCGCGATGAGCGAAGCGAAGGGCAATCAGGGCCCGAGCGCCACGACGTCGATCATGAAGAACGCCGGCTCGCGCATGGGTCAGGAGCGGGCCGAACTGCTGCTCGAGATCATGGGTGCCCAGGCGCTCGGCTGGGAAGGGTCGGCCTTCACGCAAGACGAGATCGACACGACGCGCGGCTGGCTCGGTGGCAAGGCGACGACGATCTACGGCGGTTCTCAGGAGATCCAGAACAACATCATCTCCAAACGCATCCTCGGTCTGCTGGATCACCAGTAAGCCGCAACACGAACACACACCTTCAAGGGAAGAACGAACATGGCAGTGCTGACAGAAGAACAGTCGATGATCCGCGATGGCGCGAAAGCGTGGGTCCAGGAGAAGTCCCCCGTAACCGCGTTCCGCAAGGTGCGCGACAGCGGCAACGATGACGGCTTCGACAAGGCCGCGTGGAAAGAGATGGCCGAGATGGGTTGGGCCGGCATCCTCATTCCGGAGGAATTGGGCGGTACGGGTCTTGGCTATCTGACGCTCGGTCTGGTACTGGAAGAGACGGGCCGCACGCTCACCGCGTCGCCGCTGATCTCGACCGCGCTCACTGCGACGACGGCACTCCTCCTTGGCGGTAGCGATGCACAGAAGAAGAAATGGCTGCCGCAGATCGCGGAAGGCAAGGTCATTGCAACGCTCGCTGTCGATGAAGGCCCGCACCACGCACCTGAGAAGGTGGCGATGAAGGCCACCAAATCGGGCTCGGGCTACAAGCTGAGCGGCACGAAGAAGTTCGTGATGGATGGCGGCAGCGCCGATCTCCTGATCGTCGCGGCCCGAACCAGCGGCAATGCCGGCGACAAGAAGGGCATCACGCTGTTCCTCGTCGACGGCAAAGCGTCCGGCCTTTCCCGCGAGAAACTGAAGAGCGTCGACAGCCGCGGCTACGCCAACCTCACGCTGAAGGACGTTGATGCCGAGGCGCTTGGCAGTGTGGACAACGGCTTCGACGTGCTCGACGCGACGCTGGACCGCGCCCGCGCTGGTCTCGCCGCCGAGATGCTCGGCGCCGCGGCGCAGTCGTTCGACGTCACGCTCGATTACCTCAAGACCCGCGTGCAATTCGGCCAGGTGATCGGCACCTTCCAGGCATTGCAGCACCGCGCCGCCAAGATGTTCACCGATCTCGAGCTGACTCGCTCGTGTGTCGAAGGTGCGCTGCAGGCGATCGACCGCAACGCCAACGATGTGGCGCAACTTGCGTCGCTCGCAAAGGCGAAGGCCTGTGATCTCGACCATCTCGTCTCCAACGAGATGGTGCAGATGCACGGCGGCATCGGCATGACCGACGCGCATGACGCCGGTCTTTATCTCAAACGCGCTCGCGTGGCGGAGGCGACGTTCGGCAATGCCGCGTTCCACCGTGATCGCTACGCGACGCTGCTCGGCTACTGAGGGCGAAGATTAGCGACAAGGGCCGTCCCTACCGTGTGTTGGCGCCGGGCGATCCGGCGCCGCAGTTCACGCAGCGCTCGACGGGCAACCCGCGCTATGTCTTCAACAGCGCGGCGGGGCGGTATCTTGTGCTGTGCTTGTTCGTCAGCGCCCGCGATGCCGCGTCGCAGAAAGCGCTCGCCGCGATCCGGGAAGCACGCGAGATCTTCAATGACCGCCACGCATCGTTCTTCGGTGTCAGCGCCGATCGCGCCGATGAGGCGACACTGAAGGACGAACTGCCGGGGATGCGGTTCTTCCTCGATTTCGATGTCGCGATCTGCGGTCTTTACGGCTCGCTTCCGGTCGATACCCAACGGGCCGAGCGCGAGGTCACGCTGCGACGCCTGTGGTACGTGCTGGATCCCACCATGCGGGTCCTGAAGGTGCTGCCGTTTGAGGGCGACGACGGCGGCGCAGCGGGCCTCGTTGCCTATGTCAAAAGCTTGCCGCCACCCGGGCGGTTTTCCGGCATCGCGTTGCAAGCCCCGATTCTCTATCTGCCCAACGTGTTCGAGCCCGATCTCTGCCATGCGTTGATATCAGCGTATGACACATCGGGCGGCGAGGAATCGGGCTTCATGCGTGAGGAGAACGGCAAAACCGTTTTCGCGAGCGACCACAACCACAAGCGCCGTCGCGACCATGTTCTTGACGACGAGAAGCTGATGGAGGTGACGCGAACACGCGTCAGCCGTCGCATCGTGCCCGAGATTCAGAAGGTGCATCAGTTCAACGCAACGCGGATGGAGCGCTATCTCGTCGCCTGCTATCGCGCCGAGGACAAAGCGCATTTTCAGCCGCATCGCGACAATACCACCAAGGGCACGGCGCATCGCCGCTTTGCAGTGTCGATCAATCTCAACGACGATTTCGAAGGCGGCGAGATCGGCTTCCCCGAGTATGGGCCGCAGACCTTCAAGCCGCCGCAAGGTGCGGCAGTGGTCTTCTCATGCTCGCTGCTGCACACGGTGACGACAGTGAAGCGCGGCAATCGCTTCGCCTTCCTGCCGTTCCTCTATGACGACGCTGCGGCAAAGATCCGGGAAGAAAACCTGAAATTCATTGAGCCCCCGCCGGAGAAGAAGACTTAGGGCGCTTTCGGCACCATATTGCCCGCCGTGCCGTGCGGGACTTCGTCGATCACGAACAGCTTCACCGGAACCGAGCCGTTGTTGATGCCGTAGTGCCAGGTGTTCATCATCTCGGCGACGAAATCGCCGGCATGCACGTCGAACGATTTGCCGGTCTCGGTGTTCACCACAGTCAGCGTGCCTTCCATCACATAAACAATGTGCGGATAGGGATGCTTGTGCTCCGGCAGCCGCGCGCCGGGCGGGAAGGTGCCGATCTGGCCGATGACATCCGGATTCGGCGGCACCACGATCGGCTGACCGGTCACTGTGGTCGTCAGCGTGCCGAGTTTCTGGATGTCGATCTTCGGTGCGTCGGCGGCATAGGCCGACGCGACGAACGCCGCCACAGCAACGCCCGCCATCATTGTCTTGATCATGGTGTCCTCCCGCTTCGCGCGGAAGCTACCAGCGCAGCACGCGCCCGCCAACCAACGCGCCAACAGCACTGACGAAGCCGATGGCGAGCGTGTACCAGGTCGCGACGAACAGCGGCGAATCGTCGAAGCAATGCGCGGCATAGAAGAAGGCAGCCAAACCACCAGCGACGAGGCCCGCGATCGCTCCCGCCCGCGCCGGCCGTGCCGGTGCTCCTTCGCGCAACGCCAGCAGCATCAGCCCGAGCGGCAACGCCGCGATGGCCGGAATGCTCATCATGCAGACGCGTGCGTTGTGTCCGATCCAGAGGCGCATCCAGTCGGCCGACGGGATCATCGCCAGCTCTGCGATGACCGCCGCGGCCAACAGAAGCGGCGCCAACAATAACAGGGGCCGAAACCGCGACGGCCTATCGAAAGGCCGCGACATCGGGAAAATCACCAGCGCGGCCGTGACCGCGAGCGCGAAGCTCACGATGAACTTGAAGACGAAGCGCACCGTGTGCATCGCCGGCATGAAATCCGGCCGCGGCCCGAGCATGGCCAGCCACACAAGCCCCGCGACAGCGGCGCTTCCTGCAAGCGCCAACAGCAGCGTGCGGCGCAGCGGCACGCGCGGCGCACTCTCGTCCGCGGCAAGCGTTGCGATCAGGTCCGTCGTCTTCATGACGAACCTCGATAGAGGGTGCCGAGCTTCTTGAGGCCACGGTGCAGCGCCACGCGCACGGCGCCTTCGCTCATGTTCTGCGCACGCGCCACGTCTGAGATGGATTTTCCTTCCAGCGAGATCGCCGCAACGATGTTATGGCTACGGCCATCGAGCCGGCCGACGAGACGCTCGAGCTCGGTATGACTGGTGCCTTCCTCTTCCGCCGGCGCCGGAAGCACCTCTTCGAGACCGTCGATGGGAAACTCGCCGCGCCGGCCACGCTTGCGAAGAGCATCGATCACCTTGTGACGCGCGATCGCGTTCAGCCACGGCGTGAACGGCTGCTCGCTGTCCCATGTGTGGCGCTTCAGATGAATCGCCAACAAAACCTCCTGCACCACATCTTCCGCGTCGGCATTGCCGGCGCCGGCGCGCGCGAGGTTGTGGCGGACCAGCGCCCGCAAATGCGGCGTGATGGCTTCCAGCAGACCGCGATAGGCGTTCGCATCGCCGGCCAATCCCGCGCGCATGGCGCCGGCCCACGCTTTTTCGCGCGTTGCCGCATCAGAGGTTTTCGGCGCGTCCATCCGGTTTGTTACGGCGGAAATGACGGAAAATTCAGATTGAGGAGGCGTAACACAGCTACGCCGCCCGGCGAAGTCCGGATCATGCGGCCCGGCAGGCGGGCTCGCCCAGGATCAAGGATAGTCCCATGAATTTCCGGTCTTTTACCCTTGCGGCAGGCGCTCTGGCCGCCGGCCTTATGATTTCCGGCGCCGTGTTCGCGGCCACCGGCGGCGGCGCGATGTCGTCCTCGAACAGCATGTCTTCGTCCAACAGCATGAGCTCCAACACCATGAGCTCGAACAATATGATGAGCAGCAACAGCAAGGCCGAGACGGGTTGCCCGAAGGCCACCAGCACCACGACGGCAAACGGCCAGATGTCCGGCGGCATGATGGCGTCGAACACGATGTCTGCCGGAAATACCATGTCGTCCGGCAATGCGATGAGCGGCAACGGCAATGCGATGGCGTCGGCCAACACACACGCCAAGGTCCATTGCAAGACCAAGCACACCACCTCCGGTCAGATGACCGGCGGCCAGGGCGGCATCACCCACTAGACCTGACTGCTTTTCGCTCGGTTGCAGAACACCGGAGCCCTTTGGCTTCGGCGTTTTGCTTTGGTTACCGCCGCCGTTTCGGCAGGCAGGCTGGCATTTTCATCCCGGCGGAGGGGCGTGGTAACGTGTCGGGAACAACCATCCCAGACCGTCGTTCCGGTTGCAGGCATCCAGAAGGCCCCCATGGCGCGCAAGAAAGCTTCGACCCACACGAAATCTGCGGCATCCGGGAAGAAAGAGGACTTGCCGACCCCGCACCGTCGCAGCGGCCGGCCTGTCTGGCAGGGGCACCTCCGCCTCTCGCTCGTGAGCTGTCCGGTCGCGCTCTACAACGCCACGACGCGGGTGGGCGATGTCAGCTTCCACCTGATCAACCCCGAGACCAACAACCGCATCCGCATGATCCCCACCGATCCCGAGACCGGGCCGGTGCAGCGCAGCGATCTCGTCAAAGGCTACGAGATCGCCAAGAACAAATATGTGATCATGAGCGACGAAGAACTAGACGAGGTGAAGCTCGAGACGACGCGCACGCTCGACATTGAACGCTTCGTCGACGCAGGCGACATCGATCGCCTCTATTGGGACAAGCCGTACTTCCTGGTGCCGGATGGCGAGATGGGCGTCGAAGCCTACACCGTGATCCGCGAGGCGATGGCCGATGCCGGACGTATCGCGCTCGGCCGCGTCAGCATGCATACGCGCGAGCGTTTGATGGCGATTGAAGCGCGCGACGGCGGCATGATCGCGACGACCTTGCGCATGGCGAATGAGGTCGTCAGCCACAAGAGCCTTTTCGACGACATTCCGAAGATGAAGCCGCAGAAGGCTTTGACCGATATCGCAGAGCAGATCATCGCGCAGCAGGAAGGCGCATTCGAGCCGTCCGAATTCCGGGATCGTTACGAAGAAGCGCTGAAGGAGCTGATCCGCAAGAAGGAGAAGGGCGAGAAGATCACCGCCGAGCCTCCGCCGGAAGACACCAACGTCATCGACCTCATGGATGCGCTGCGCAAGAGCCTGAAGGCAAAAGGCAAGGCGATCCCCGCACGCATGGCAAAATCCTCGCCGAAGAAGAAGCGGGCGTAGCGCGTCCCCTACAAGATGAAGTCGGACTGGGTGAGTGCGGCGTTTGAGATGACGTCGATAGCGAAGTCGGCCTTTGCATCGCCGTCGACATCGCCCCAGACGGTGTAGTGACCAAGACCGGTCTGGTGGACCACAAGCTGGCCCGCCACATGGGTCAGATGATCGTTGCTGCCGTCGAAGGCGAAGCTGACGCCGGAGATCGCGATCTGGATCTTGTCCTGGCCGTGCTCGAAGTCGCGGATGGCATCGCGCTCGGTCTTGATCTCCGTCGAGTCCGACAGAGCGGTGAAGTTGAACGTATCGGCCGCACCGCCGCCATAGAGAAGATCGCGTCCGGTCCCACCGGTCAGAGTGTCGGCATTGCTCTGGCCCAGGAGCTTGTCGTTGCCGATACCGCCGGAGAGCTGGTCATTGCCGCCTCCGCCCCGGACCTGGTCGTTGCCGATACCCGCGTCGATGACGTCGTTGCCGCTGGTGCCGGACAGCGAGTCATTGGAGTCCACGCCGCTGATCGCAATCTTCACCGCGGCGGTTGAGCCGCCGTCGATGGTATAGCGGAATTGATCGACATCGGCGGTGTTGCTGGCGCCGGAGGACGCATCGCCCAGTCCGTCGAAGGCGTGGTTGGGATCGTAGTCGAAGCTGCCATCGTCATGGACGGTCAGAAGCGCACCACTGGCGAGTGTGATCTGGCTGTTCACATTGCCGGCGCTGCCGTTGACGGCGCTGACGTGGAACGGGCTTGCCGGGTTGGTGTCGGGACCATCGCCGTGGTCGGCGAACAGTGAGCCGGCGGTGATGTTGCCGCTCTCAGCGATCGTAAAGTCGGTGTCGTCGCGCGCCATGGTGAGGCTGACGGTCTTGGTCTCCGCCACGCTGTCGTTGGTACCGTCGTTGACGGAGAAGCTGATGGTACGGTCGCCGGCCGTTGCATGGTGCGCGTCGTCGGCGAAGGTAACGGCCCGCAGCGCCGCCTGCCACTCAGCAACCGTCGCAGTCTGGCCCGCCGAGGACAATGAAAGCACCCCGGTCGTTGGATCGTAGCTGCCCGAGACGTTGCCCATCGTCGAGCCGTCGTTCACAAAGGCCAATACATCATGATTGGCACTGAAACCGGCTCCGATTGACACCGTCGCCGATGACAATGTCGCGCTGCTGATGTCGGTAACGGTGATCGAGCCGTCCACCACCACCGGCGGCAGGGAAGCCCGGTTGCCGTCGATGTAATCCGTCGTTCCTCCGCTTGTCAGCAGGACCGGTATGGGCAGGCTGCTGCCATAGATGAGATAGGCGCCACCGGGAACGGCCGTCCCGGCGGTGTTCAGTGCCGCACTCGCGCCGATCAGGAAGTCGGCACGTCCGTCGTGATCGACATCGCCGGCAAACGATACCGAGGTGCCGAACCGCTCTGCTACCGGCGATCCGCTTCCGGCGATCTTGAGACCCTGCGAAGAGACGAGCGTGCTGACATCGATCGTGCCGCCGCTACCGATGCCGGACTGGCCGAAGAGAAGATAAGTTGCGCCCGCGCCAGTATTTTGGTTCGCAGTGCCGATCAGGATGTCCTGGAAGCCGTCGCCGTTTGCATCCCCGGCACAGGAAACGGCGACGATGAACTTACTGCCTGCGGCAAATCCCGTTACGTCAAATCCGTTCGTGCCGTCCAGCGCGCTCACATCGAGGTCGCTGAGCCCGGTCGCTTTGCCGAAGACCACATACGCGTCGGCTTGGCCGACAGTGGGATGAGGCGCACTGATGATGACGTCATCGAAGCCATCGCCATTCACATCGCCAAGGAAGGAAACCTGCGTGCCCAGCCCCGAAGCGCTGGATGTAGCCGTGATCGCGAGGCCGGTGCTATCGCTTGTCGTGAAGGAGGACAGGTCGATGTCGCTCTGCGGCCCCGACTGACCGAGCACAATCCACGCCGCGCCGTCGCCGCCATTCGCACCGCGCGCGCCGACTACGATGTCTTTTATGCCGTCGCCGTTGAAGTCGCCATCGCCGGCGGCAAACTTGGTGAGGCTGCTGGACCCCAGCAGCGGATCGACTTGATTGGCGCCGGTGATGATGAAGCCGTCGGTGCCGCTGGTGAAAGTCGCCAGGTCTAGATTGCCCGGACCGGTTGCTCCGGCGGCGCCATAAACGACGTACACGGTGCCGCCGTTGTCGTATGGCGAGCCGATCAGAAAATCGTCGTGGTTGTCGGAATTGATATCGCCCGCACTGCTCAGCACCGCGCCTGCGTTGCCGCCGGCCGTGGCACCATCGATCGTTATGACATTGGACGGCGGCGTCTTTAGCGCAATGTCATCGAATGAGGTGGAAGTATTGTGACCGAACACGACATACACTTGGCCTGCATAGTAGTCGTAGGAACTGTTCGGCCCGTGCGATGCACTGACAAGGATATCGGAGAAGCCATCGCCGTTGACGTCGGCCGACGAAACCGACCAACCCGCTTCATCGCCGCCGCTATGAAAGCCGAGATCGTCGCCTGAAATGCCATCGATCTTGAAACCGAGACCGCTGCTGGACAGGTTGCCGAGGTCGACAGGAGAAGTGAAGGGTGTTGCGCTGCCAAAGACGACGAAGGCTGTACCCGCGGCCGGTGAGCCGGAGTAATAGTCGACGTTCCCAGGAGCACCGATGATGAAGTCCCCGAACCCGTCGCCATTGATGTCGCCCGCAGAGGAGACCGACCAACCGATCTGAGAAGGACTCGAGTTGATCGCAACAGAAGCGAGCGTGTCGTTCGTGAGTCTGATCGCGCCGACGCTGCTTGCGGTCTCGTCCAGCACCCACTTGAAACTCGCCATCGCAGTCGCGGTTAGCGGCGAACCTGCCTCGATCGGTCCGGTCTGTCTCTCCAGCGTCCAGTTGCCACCGAGCGCGGCGGCACCTGTAAGCTCGGTCGATGCGCCAACGTAGGCGCCGGTGTGTTCGGCGATGGCGTCGATGAGATTCTGGCCTGCCTCGCCCTGCCCGATATTGCAGCCCCAAAGCAGCAGGTCGCCGCCGTCACCGAGCGCATGGCCAATCGTGTCAAGATCGACGGCGTGGCTGCCGCGCGTGAGGTTGTCGCGCGAGATACTGCCCGATGCGAATGCGATGCGCCCTGCGGCGCCTTCCGAGATAATGTGGATCGTGGAGAGATTTGTGCGGCCATACAGCGCTTGCGCTATCTGATCGAGTGCGTCGGTCGTGCTGTTGAGGAGGATGACGTCGACGCCAGGCCTGATGCCGGCAAGGATCGCGGCAAGGCCGTGCACATCCGGATCGACAAAAGCGACTTCACGCTGCGCAGCGAGAAGGTCATCAGCCAGATAACCGGACGTGCGAGCCGTCCAGCTCTTCGCTTCGATTTGCATTGTCATCCCCAGCCATCCGCCGCCCCGTGTCGGGCGGTTGTTAAATTAAGTTTTAGATTACCGTTCACACACTTTTGAACAACGTCATTTCGCAACTAACGGCGTAAATAATGGGGCTCGCGGGGCCTGCTGAAGTTCCCGATTGCACAAATAAGCACTCGATTGATCGCGCCGCGAAACGATCAGGCTCGAAATTTATTGTACTAGAACGACTGGCGGAGCCGGAGGGATTCGAACCCTCGATACGCCTTTACAAACGTATAACGGTTTAGCAAACCGCCGCCTTCAGCCTCTCGGCCACAGCTCCGTCTTGTCCTTCCGACCCCCAAACGATGGGTGTCAGACGGGCAGGGGCGGTTCATGCCCCATAATTCTCGTCGTCTCAAGCGGTTGGCGTTTTCGGCCGGAAACGCCCCAACATGTCAGCAGTCTGCGCCCGCTCGGTCCCAAGCGGCTTGAGGCGCCTGTCCCGCGTTGCCATATGGGATGGCCATGCCCAAGCCGGAATCCGTTCTCTGCCCCACGCCCGCGGGACTTTATTGCCCGCCGGGTGACTTCTATGTCGACCCGATCCGCCCGGTCGCGCGGGCCGTCATCACCCATGGTCATTCCGATCACGCCCGCCCCGGCCATGGCGCCGTGCTGGCAACACCCGAGACGCTCGCCATCATGCATGCCCGTCTCGGTGAGGGTTTTGCCGGCGCCACGGAAGCGGTGCGCCACGGCCAGACGATCGAGCGCGACGGTGTCGAGGTCACGCTCGTTCCTGCCGGCCACGTGCTCGGCTCGGCACAGGCGGTCATACGCGCGAAGGGCCTGACCGTCGTCGTCTCCGGCGACTACAAGCGCCGCCGCGATCCCACCTGTCCCGCCTTCGAGCCGGTGAAGTGCGATGTCTTCGTCACCGAGGCGACGTTCGGTCTTCCGGTCTATTGCTTCCCGGACGATGGCGAAGAGATCGCCAAGCTTCTGAAATCCGTCGCGCAGTTTCCGGAGCGCACCCATCTCATCGGCGCCTACTCGCTCGGCAAGGCGCAGCGCGTGATCAAGCTCCTGCGCGAAGCCGGATGGGACAAGACGATCTACATTCACGGCGCGCTCGCCAACATGAACACGCTCTATGAACGCTTTGGCGTATCGCTCGGCGACCTCGCGCCGGCAACCACCGACAAGAAGAACAAGCGCGACTTCGCCGGCGCCATCGTCGTCGCGCCGCCGTCGGCGACGCAGGATCTGTGGACTCGGCGCTTCGCCGACCCGCTCGTCGCCTTCGCAAGCGGATGGATGCGCGTGCGCGCACGCGCCCGCCAGCGCGGAGTCGAACTGCCGCTGGTGCTCTCCGATCATTGCGACTGGGGCGAACTCACGCAGACACTCAGTGAACTCAAACCCGGCGAAGTCTGGATCACACACGGCAACGAAGACGCGTTGCTGCGCTGGTGCGAACTTAACGGCCAGAAAGCGCGCGCCTTGTCGCTCGTCGGGTACGACGAAGACGAAGGTGAAACATGAGGGCGTTCGCCACGCTGCTCGATCGCCTCGCCTTCACGCCGGGCCGCAACGGCAAGCTCACATTGGTGCGCGATTATCTCGCCAACGCGCCCGATCCCGATCGCGGCTGGGCACTTGCTGCGCTCACCGGCGCGCTATCGTTTGATGCAGCAAAACCGGGCTTTATCCGCAAAGCAGTGGAATCGCGCGTCGACCCGGCGCTGTTCGCGATGTCTTACGATCACGTCGGCGATCTCGCCGAAACCGTCGCGCTGATCTGGCCGACAAAGCACGGCGCGAACCGCGAGCCGGAGCTGTCCGAAGTCGTCGACGCGCTGCGCAATGCGAGCCGCGCGGAGGTGCAGAAGCTGATCGAAACCTGGCTCGATGCACTCGATGCCGATGGCCGCTGGGCACTGCTCAAGCTTCTCACCGGCGGCTTGCGCGTCGGTGTGTCGGCGCGTCTCGCCAAACAGGCGCTCGCCAATCTCGGTGGTGTCGACGTGTCGGAGGTAGAGGAAGTCTGGCACAGCCAGTTTCCGCCATACGAAGATCTTTTCGCCTGGCTCGAGAAGCGCAGCGACAAACCATCGCCAGATGCGCCGGGAAGATTCCGCCCGGTGATGCTGGCGCAGGCGATCGACGAGGACAAAGATTTCGCCGCCTACAAAGCCGAAGACTATTCCGCCGAGTGGAAGTGGGACGGTATCCGCGTGCAGGCGGTGAACGAGAAGGGCCGCCGAGCGCTCTTCAGCCGGACTGGCGACGACATCTCCACCGCCTTCCCGGACGTGATGGATTTCCTCTCGTTCGAAGGCGTGATCGACGGCGAGCTTCTGGTTATGCGCGATCACAAGGTCGGCTCGTTCGGCGATCTACAACAACGCCTCAACCGCAAGACAGCCGATGCGAAGCTGCTCGCGAAATTCCCCGCCGGCATCCGCGCTTACGATCTTCTGATGGACCGCACCGAAGACACCCGCACGCTCCCGTTCATTGAACGGCGCAAGCGGCTCGAGAAATTCATCGCGCGCGCCAAGTCTCCACGCCTCGATCTCTCGCCGCTGCAATCGTTCGCCTCGTGGGAAGAGCTGCGCGCACTTCGTGCCCATCCACCCAAAGGCGATCCGGAGATCAGCGAAGGCATCATGCTCAAGCGCTGGGACTCGGTTTACGAAGCGGGCCGCCCGAAAGGTCCGTGGTTCAAATGGAAGCGCGATCCGCATCTCATCGATGCGGTGCTGATGTATGCGCAGCGCGGCCACGGCAAACGCAGCGGCTTCTACAGCGACTACACCTTTGGTGTCTGGCGCGTGGATGCGAACGGCGACCGTGCGCTGACCCCCGTCGGCAAGGCTTATTTCGGCTTCACGGACGAAGAGCTGAAGCAACTCGACAAGTTCGTGCGGGACAACACCACCGAGCGCTTTGGTCCGGTGCGCTCTGTGCGGGCAGACAAGGATTTCGGCCTCGTGTTGGAGGTCGCCTTCGAAGGCCTCCAGCGCTCAACCCGGCACAAATCGGGCGTCGCCATGCGCTTTCCCCGTATCAACCGCATCCGCTGGGACAAGCCGGCCCGCGAGGCCGACGAACTCCCGACGCTCGAACGAATCCTGGAAACCTGAAGATCGTTGCGCTTTACCAAAGAATGATTCCTGCGCGGGAACCCAACCTTTTGTCTTGAAAGGGTGACGCTGCGGGAGCACCCTTTGTCGCAGAGCGGGGAATTAACCCGTCGGGCGGAAAGCCCGAGCCGGCGCCAAGAAGCTGTTGGGGCGCGCCGGGTGGAGGCGACAATGCAGGTCAAACACATTCTTGGAAACAAGGGTCGCGAAGTCGTCACGATCTCAAGCGATGCGACCTTGTCGGAAGCGGCGCGCGAGCTTGCGCGTCATCGCATCGGCGCGTTGGTTGTGCGGAACGAAGACGGTTCGATCCTCGGCGTGATCTCCGAACGCGACATTGTGCGGGCCGTGTCCGAAGCGAGCGTCTTCGCGCTTCCCAAACCGGTAAGCGCATATATGACGCGCGCCGTCGCAACATGCAGCGAGAGCGATACCGTCGACAGCCTGATGGAAACCATGACATCGGGCCGCTTCCGTCACCTTCCCGTGGTGGATGACGATCGCCTCGTCGGCATCGTCTCGATTGGCGATATCGTGAAGACGCGCATCGCCGAGACGGTGGAGGAAGCAACGACGCTGCGCGAATACATCGCCGCCGCTCGTTAAATTCCTGAACGGGAACTCCTGCGAAAGTTCCGGCTAGTCTGCGAAGACGGGCCGGAACTTGGCGTTTATCTGTTCGTTTCTCCCAGCGACTGGCCGAAGGGTGCGCAAGGAGAAACACATGCATACGCGCAAGTATTATCTCGCCACGGCGGCGGCCCTCGCCCTTGCCGTTGCATCCCCCGCATTCGCCACCGAACTGGGTCCGAACGGACCGCAGGAATCGACCCCCGCGGAAAAGGCCCAGACGCAGCAGCTCAACTCCAATCAGCAGAACGGTTCCTACGTCGATCCGGCCGTCGCGAACGGCGCTGCGACCGATGCGCAGCCGGTACCGGCCGAAGGCGTCGCCGCGGCAGCGGGCCAGACCTCGTCCACCGACGCGCAGTATCAGGCGCAGCAGCAAGACTATCAGGACCAGAAGTCGCAATACGCGATGGACATGAACGCGTACGAGCATCAGCGCGCCGCCTATGAATGGCAGCGCCGCCATCCGGAAACATGGTGGCGCACACGCTATGTCCGCGCTCGCTACATCGACACCTACGTGCTCGATCGCCCGTCGGTCATCAACCTCGCGGTCACCGATCGCAGCGGCTACCTGCTTGGCCATGTCGAAGAGGTCACCCGTTCGCCGAGCGGCCACATCACGCGTCTGCGTATCCGTCTCGCCCCGGCGCGCGTCGCCTGGATCGAAGGCAGCGCGCTGCGCTACTTCCCGGATGACGGCCTTCTGATGGTGGATCTGTCGCCGCGCGAGATCTGGCAGCGTTCTGCGCCGATCTGATCGCTCGCTGATAGCGACAAGACAAAAGCCCGGTGCCTCCGCATCGGGCTTTTGTTTTCACACTGTGCGATTGCGTGCGAAGCGGTGCGGCGTCTCGCCGATCTGACTGCGGAACGTCGCGACGAACGCGCTGGTGCTGGCGTAACCCGCCGCAACGCCGGCTTCGGTGACGGACGCGCCCTGCTCCAAATGCGCAATCGCCTGAAGCAGGCGCAGCCGCTGCCGCCATTCGACAAAGCGCATCCCGGTCTGTTCGCGAAACAACCGCTGCAACGTCCGCACACTCGCGCCCGCCTGCCGCGCCAGCGATCCGATCCGCTCCTCACGCGCCGGATCGGCCTGCAGCAGCCGCGCCACGGTCGCGGCGCGCGGGTCGTTCGGCATCGGCACGAACAGCGGCAGGCTTTCGCTCGCCGCCACAAGATCGAGAAAGACATCGGCGAGATGCACATGCACCGGCGTGTCTTCGCGCAGCAGCCGCAGGCTCACGATCTGCAAAATTAGTTCACGCAGCAGCGGCCCAACGTCGATCGCATGGCTGTGCATCGGTAGCGATCCCGAGCGTTCAACCGGCACATAGATGGTGCGCATCGCGACGCTGCCCCGCATCTCGATGGAATGGACCGTCCCTGCCGGCGCCCACAACGCCCGCGTTGGCGGCACCAGCCACAAGGTATTTCCGGCCAGCACCTGCATGGTGCCGCTCGCGGCGTAGATGAGTTGGCCCCAGGCGTGGGAGTGCGGATCGAGCACATGCCCGCTCGAAAAGGTCTGACCAAGACTGCGCAGCACAAAGCCCGGCACTTGGCGTTTTCCCGACAAAGATTGTCGTTCTGCTTATATCGCGCCACCCGCGCTTGGGCAAAATCCGGCCAGACCGGGAGGGTCGCGATGCCCAACACACTGCGTTTCTTCGCCATCACCTGTGACGATGTCGAGCGCGCCCGCCAGTTCTATGGGGCGGTGTTCGGCTGGACGTTCGAGGACTGGGGCCCGCCCGACTTCTATCTCATCCACGGTGCGGGTGTGCCCGGGGCGATCCAGAAGCGGCAAGTCCCGATCAACGGGCCGGATCCACGTTCGTTCGAGATCACGATCGGCGTTGAAGATATCGACATGATCGTGCGCAAGGTGGCGGCCGTGGGAGGCAAAATCGTCATGCAGAAGACGCATCTCGACGATGTCGGATGGCTGATCCACTTCACCGACAGTGAAGGGAATCGTCTCGGCGCAATGCAATACGACAATCCGTGAAGGGAAAGCTCGATGACAACTGCAAGCAAGAAAGTAGTCGGCTACGTCAATGTCGGCGTGCGCGATTTCAAGAAGGGGCTCACGTTCTACCGTGACGTGCTCGGCCTTCCCGTGCGCATCGCCGATGAAGCGTTCAGCTATGCGAGTTTCGATACCGGCGCTGTGCCGTTCGCGATCGCCGCCGGCGGTGAAGACAAGGGCGGGAGCGAAGACCGCCACACCGGCATCGGCTTCTGTGTGCCCGACGTCGATGCAGCCTATCGCGACCTCGCGGCCAAGGGCGTGCGCTTCACGATGACGCCGTCGAAGCAGCCTTGGGGCGGTTACATGGCGATGTTCGCCGATCCCGACGGCAACATCTTCTATCTCGACACGGTGCAGTCATGAGTGTTCTGAACGATCCAAAGCTGAAAGCCTTTCTCGCCGACCTGCATACGAAGAGCGCAGCGCAGGAGCCCGAGACCAACGCCTATTTCGCGCGCCGTATAAAGGAAGGCACGCTGAGCTGGGACGGCATGGATGCGGAAACGACCACGCATTTTCGCGACAAGATGGTGGCCCTGGAGAGGGACAAGGCCGAGTATTGCTACATGCTCTGCCGCGCGATCGGCGCAAAGCGCATCGTCGAGTGCGGCACCTCTTTCGGTGTCTCGACGCTCTATCTAGCAGCCGCGATTCTGGAGAACGGTGGTCAAGAAGTGATCGCGACCGAATGGGAGTCGGAGAAGGCCAAGATCGCGCGCCAGAACTTCGCGACAGCCGGCCTCTCGCAATACATCGATCTGCGCGAAGGCGATCTTGCTGAGACGCTGAAAAAGATCGATGGCCCAGTGGATTTCGTGCTCTTCGATATCTGGACCGAAGCGATTCCACCGGCGCTGCATAACATCGGGCCGCATCTGCATACGGGCTCCATCCTCATCGCCGATAACACGACGTCGTCGCGCCGCGGCTACGAGAAATACTTCGCCTATATCGCCGATCCGAAGAACCGCCTGGTCACGACAACCCTGCCATTTGCAGGTGGACTAGAGATGACGGTCAGGATCTGACGCACGACAAACGCACCGTTCTCAGCGGCCGACGATCTCCATCAACGCCTCTGTCCACGGCACCCAGCGCGCATCCGGCGCGCTCTGTCCGTCCCACGCCATGTTGTTGCAGAGGTAGCCAACCGCCGTGCCGCTTTCCGGATGCGCGAAGCCGATGCGTCCACCGGCGCCATCGTGGCCGAACGAACCTTCGCCCAGCATCGGCGCGGCCATGCGCGTCAGCTGATAGCCGAGGCCGTAACGATGCGGAGACGGCGCCGGCAGCTTGGCGAAGTCGCCCGGCGCAATCAGTCCTTCCGTCTGCCACACCATCGCGCGCCGCACCGTGTCGTCGTTCAACAGACGCACGCCATCCACCTCGCCAATCGTTGCGGCATACATCCGCGCCAAAGAGGCGGCATCGCCGATCATGTTGCCGGCCGGAATCTCCGCGGCATGCCCTTCGCGCGAATTGATGAACGCCATGCCGCCGCTGATATCGACGGCGCCCTTCAGCATCGCGCGGGCGTTGCGTGTCGTCGCGTCGATACCGAGCGCGCCAAGAAACGCACTCATCTGCTCGGCACTGAGTCCGCCCGCGTCGGAGAAGTGCGGTGCAACCCGCGCCTCTTCGCGCGCGGGCAATCCGATCCACAGATTGAGGTCCAGCGGTCGTGCAATCGCGTCGGCGAAGAACGTGCCCGGCGTTTTGCCCGTGATGCGGCGGATGATTTCACCGATGATGAAGCCGTACGTCAGCGCGTGATAGGACATCGCCGTTCCCGGTTCCCACAACGGCGCCATCGCCGCCAACGGTTCGACGCAACGCGCCCAATCCGTCATGTCCTGGATATTCGGCGCGTCGTCGGGATCGTACGCGTTCAACCCCGAACGATGCGCCATCACATCGGCGACGGTGATCTCCGCTTTGCCGTTGGCAGCAAACTCGGGCCAGTACTTCGCGACCGGCGCGTCGAAATCGAGAAGACTGCGCTCCGCCAGCATATGCGCCATCGTTGCGGTCGCGCCTTTGCTGACCGAGAAGCACACGGTGATCGTCTCGTCCGTGTACGGCCGGTCCTTGATTTTGTCGCGCCCGCCCCACAGATCGACGACCTTTTTGCCGTGGCGATAGACGCAAAGCTGTGCGCCGCCGCTGTCGTTTTTCTGCCCTTCGACGAAGCCATCGCGCACGCGCTCGTAGCCGCGCTCAACAAATCCACCGGTCTCGCTCATGCCGCCTTCCTGATGCCCACTGAAGTGCGACAGTCGGGGTTTCACCGCATGTTTCCAAGCATGAACCGCGCTATTGCGAGCGGAACACCGATCGGCGCTACATGTTGTAGGTTCCGCGCCGCGCAGCGTGAGATGCGCACGAACGCTTAACCCGTGGATTTGCCTTGGTTTTGCCCCATCCACAGGGCGCAGAAAAATCGCACAATTATTTTGCTTTTACCGTTTGACACCCCGGAAACGCCCGCCTATACACCGCGCCCACGCCGCCCGTTGGGCCTTGCCTTGCGGGCGGTGTTTCGTCGATGGCAGAATGAGAATTCGCGCTTTTTGGCGGCTCTTTGACATTGTGATTTAAGGAAGGGAGACGTGGGCGGCGGCTCGGTCGCGTCCAGGCGCTTGTCGCTTGGACAAACTATCGAGCTTTCCGAACGCTCACGTTTCTTATGCAAACACAAACACAAGCGGTCGCTCTCGGGCCTGTGACGGGACCGAAGCGATCGAACCCTTGTCTTTTGTGATTGCGAGCAACGTGAAGCGATTGGGAAGACTCAGAATCATAACTTGAGAGTTTGATTCTGGCTCAGAACGAACGCTGGCGGCAGGCCTAAAACATGCAAGTCGAGCGCCCAGCAATGGGAGCGGCGGACGGGTGAGTAACACGTGGGAATGTACCTTTCGGTACGGAACAACTGCGGGAAACTGCAGCTAATGCCGTATGCGCCCTAACGGGGAAAGATTTATCGCCGAAAGATCAGCCCGCGTAAGATTAGCTAGTTGGTGAGGTAATGGCTCACCAAGGCGACGATCTTTAGCTGGTTTGAGAGAACGACCAGCCACACTGGGACTGAGACACGGCCCAGACTCCTACGGGAGGCAGCAGTTGGGAATCTTGGACAATGGGGGAAACCCTGATCCAGCCATGCCGCGTGAGTGATGAAGGCCTTCGGGTTGTAAAACTCTTTCGACGGGGACGATAATGACGGTACCCGTAGAAGAAGCTCCGGCTAACTTCGTGCCAGCAGCCGCGGTAATACGAAGGGGGCTAGCGTTGTTCGGAATTACTGGGCGTAAAGCGTGCGCAGGCGGCTATCCAAGTCAGTGGTGAAAGCCCGGAGCTCAACTCCGGAATTGCCATTGAAACTGTTTAGCTCGAGTACGAGAGAGGTGAGTGGAATTCCCAGTGTAGAGGTGAAATTCGTAGATATTGGGAAGAACACCGGTGGCGAAGGCGGCTCACTGGCTCGTAACTGACGCTCATGCACGACAGCGTGGGGATCAAACAGGATTAGATACCCTGGTAGTCCACGCCGTAAACGATGAACGCTAGCCGTTAGGCAGCTTGCTGCTTAGTGGCGCAGCTAACGCATTAAGCGTTCCGCCTGGGGAGTACGGCCGCAAGGTTGAAACTCAAAGAAATTGACGGGGGCCCGCACAAGCGGTGGAGCATGTGGTTTAATTCGACGCAACGCGCAGAACCTTACCAGGGTTTGACATCCTGAGACCGCCGGTGAAAGCCGGTTTCCCGCAAGGGCTCAGAGACAGGTGCTGCATGGCTGTCGTCAGCTCGTGTCGTGAGATGTTGGGTTAAGTCCCGCAACGAGCGCAACCCTCGCCTTTAGTTGCCATCATTCAGTTGGGCACTCTAGAGGGACCGCCGGCGACAAGCCGGAGGAAGGTGGGGATGACGTCAAGTCCTCATGGCCCTTACACCCTGGGCTACACACGTGCTACAATGGCGGTGACAGTGGGCTGCTACTCGGCGACGAGCGGCTAATCCCAAAAAACCGTCCCAGTTCAGATTGCACTCTGCAACTCGGGTGCATGAAGGTGGAATCGCTAGTAATCGCAGAACAGCAGGCTGCGGTGAATACGTTCCCGGGCCTTGTACACACCGCCCGTCACGGCATGGGAGTTGGTTTTACCCGAAGACGGTGCGCTAACCGCAAGGAGGCAGCCGGCCACGGTAGGATCAGCGACTGGGCCGAAGTCGTAACAAGGTAGCCGTAGGGGAACCTGCGGCTGGATCACCTCCTTTCTAAGGATGCATCCAGATCAATCGCACTCATGCGGTTTCTCGATGCTCACTAGACAAATGACAGTGCCGCCGCCTTCGTTTCCCTTCCTTTCCGTCAAATGCTCGCGCGAATGCGCGCGAGTGTTGCTGATCGCGCGAGCGGACCTCGCGCAAACCTCATCGGGCTCGTAGCTCAGGTGGTTAGAGCGCACGCCTGATAAGCGTGAGGTCGGACGTTCAACTCGTCCCGGGCCCACCATCCTGCTTCGCGCTCTGCGCTTCGCAGGATTGGTCGCAGACCTGGAATACGAAGCAGGATGTCCTCCGTAGCCTTGGCGAAGGAGGACGATCGGACGATCTCAAACCCAAACAACGGGGCCATAGCTCAGTTGGGAGAGCGCTAGCTTTGCAAGCTTGAGGTCATCGGTTCGATCCCGATTGGCTCCACCAAATTCGCTTCGCGAATTTGGTTTGTTGAAGCCACGAGCGATCGACAGCAACGCGCCGACGACGGAAACAAACAAATTCGAAGACACACCACATCGCGTTCAAACGCGTGCGTATTTCTTCGGGTCATTGACATTGTGAAAGCGAGATTGGCCGGTTTGCACAACCGGTTAATCCAGACGACACCAAAAAACTGATCGCAATACAACTACCAGAAGCGGATCGGGAGATCGGACGGAATCGTACCCCGTCGCGGACCTGACTTTGTTTCTGGGCATGGAATGAATGCTGAGCGATCAAGCGTTAAAGCAAGGGCGTTTAGTGGATGCCTTGGCGCACACAGGCGATGAAGGACGTAGCACGCTGCGATAAGCTGCGGTGAGAGGCGAGCACTCTTTGACCCGCAGATCTCCGAATGGGGAAACCCAATCCGCAAGGATTATCTGTCACTGAATTCATAGGTGAGAGAAGCGAACGCGGGGAACTGAAACATCTCAGTACCCGTAGGAAAGGACATCAATTGAGACTCCGTTAGTAGTGGCGAGCGAAAGCGGATTAGGCCAGTGGCCTTCGGTTAAGAATCGGAATGCTTTGGAAAAAGCAGCCATAGCGGGTGATAGCCCCGTACGAGTAGAAATGCCGAAGGTCCTCGAGTAGGGCGGGACACGTGAAATCCTGCCTGAACATGGGTCGACCACGATCCAAGCCTAAGTACTCGTGTGTGACCGATAGCGAACTAGTACCGTGAGGGAAAGGTGAAAAGCACCCCGGCGAGGGGAGTGAAAGAGACCTGAAACCGAACGCCTACAAACAGAGGGAGCCCTTCGGGGTGACCTCGTACCTTTTGTATAATGGGTCAGCGAGTTAGTCTGTCTAGCAAGCCTAAGCCGGTAGGTGGAGGCGCAGCGAAAGCGAGTCTGAATAGGGCGACTGAGTTAGACGGATTAGACCCGAAAGCAAGTGATCTAGCCATGACCAGGTTGAAGGTGCGGTAACACGCACTGGAGGACCGAACCCACGCCTGTTGAAAAAGTCGGGGATGAGTTGTGGCTAGGGGTGAAAGGCCAATCAAACTTGCAGATAGCTGGTTCTCTGCGAAAGCTATTTAGGTAGCGCGTCATGTATCACCATCGGGGGTAGAGCACTGGATGGGCTAGGGGGCTTCACCGCTTACCAAACCTAACCAAACTCCGAATACCGATGAGTGCTGAGCATGGCAGACACACGGCGGGTGCTAACGTCCGTCGTGAAGAGGGAAAAAACCCTGACCAACAGCTAAGGCCCCCAAATCGTGACTAAGTGGGAAAGGATGTGAGATTCCCAAAACAACCAGGATGTTGGCTTAGAAGCAGCCATCATTTAAAGAAAGCGTAACAGCTCACTGGTCTAAACAAGGAATTTTGCGCCGAAGATGTAACGGGGCTCAAGTCACGTGCCGAAGCTTTGGGTTCGAGCAATCGAACGGTAGCAGAGTGTTCCGTATGCCTGCGAAGGGAAAGCGCGAGCGATCCTGGAGGTATCGGAAGTAAGAATGCTGACATGAGTAGCGATAAAGAGGGTGAGAGACCCTCTCGCCGGAAGTCCAAGGGTTCCTGCGTCAAGTTAATCTGCGCAGGGTTAGCCGGCCCCTAAGGCAAGGCCGAAAGGCGTAGTCGATGGGAACCACGTAAACATTCGTGGGCCTGCGGGTGGTGACGGATTTCGTAAGTTGTTCGCCCTTACTGGATTGGGCGGGCCGCGAAGAAGTCCCAGGAAATAGCCCCCGCGTTCAGACCGTACCCCAAACCAACACAGGTGGACTGGCAGAGTATGCTAAGGCGCTTGAGAGAACGGTGTTGAAGGAACTAGGCAAATTGCCCTCGTAACTTCGGAAGAAGAGGGCCTGGTTTCTACGCAAGTAGAGGCCAGGGGCACATAGCAGGGGGTGGCGACTGTTTACTAAAAACACAGGGCGCTGCGAAATCCAAAGATGACGTATAGCGTCTGACGCCTGCCCGGTGCCGGAAGGTTAAGAGGAGATGTGAAAGCGTCGAATCGAAGCCCCGGTAAACGGCGGCCGTAACTATAACGGTCCTAAGGTAGCGAAATTCCTTGTCGGGTAAGTTCCGACCTGCACGAAAGGCGTAACGACTTCCCCACTGTCTCCAACACCGGCTCAGCGAAATTGAATTCCCCGTGAAGATGCGGGGTTCCCGCGGTCAGACGGAAAGACCCCGTGCACCTTTACTGCAACTTTGCACTGGCATTAGGAATGTGATGTGTAGGATAGGTGGTAGGCGTTGAAGCGGAGGCGCTAGCTTTCGTGGAGCCACCCTTGAAATACCACCCTTTGTGTTCCTGATGTCTAACTGCGTTCCCGAAACGGGATCCAGGACCATGCATGGTAGGCAGTTTGACTGGGGCGGTCGCCTCCCAAAGAGTAACGGAGGCGCGCGATGGTAGGCTCAGACCGGTCGGAAATCGGTTGTTGAGTGCAATGGCAAAAGCCTGCCTGACTGCAAGGTCGACGGACCAAGCAGAGTCGAAAGACGGTCATAGTGATCTGGTGATCCCGTGTGGAAGGGTCATCACTCAACGGATAAAAGGTACGCCGGGGATAACAGGCTGATCGCACCCAAGCGTCCATAGCGACGGTGCGGTTTGGCACCTCGATGTCGGCTCATCACATCCTGGGGCTGTAGCCGGTCCCAAGGGTATGGCTGTTCGCCATTTAAAGTGGTACGTGAGCTGGGTTTAGAACGTCGTGAGACAGTTCGGTCCCTATCTGCCGTGGGTGTTGGAAACTTGAGAAGACTTGTTCCTAGTACGAGAGGACCGGAACGAACGTACCTCTGGTGGATCGGTTGTGGCGCCAGCCGCATAGCCGAGTAGCTAAGTACGGACGAGATAACCGCTGAAAGCATCTAAGCGGGAAACTCACTTCAAAACTAGGTTTCCCTTGAGAGCCGAGGAAGACTACCTCGTCGATAGGCCAGGTGTGTAAGCGCAGCGATGCGTTGAGCTTACTGGTACTAATCGCTCGATTGGCTTGAACGCCAGCACCAATTCCATGCCTGGAAACAAGGCCAGGCACACAGCAAAACACTCAGCACTTCGGTGTCGTCTATTTCTTTCGTCCTTTGCCGACTTGGTGGTCATAGCGAAGGAATTCCACCCGATCCCATTCCGAACTCGGCCGTTAAAGCCTTCTGCGCCTATGGTACTGCGGCCCAAGCCGCGGGAGAGTCGGACGCTGCCAGGTCTGCCAAGGACGAAAGAACAATCTCGCTGCACAATGAAATTCGAAAAGCCCCGCCGTCGAAAGACGCGGGGCTTTTTGTTGTCCTGCCCTAACCCAAATGCCGCGCGTGCTGCGGACCGTCCCCAAGGCTATCGTTCGCCCATGAAATCCGATGGGAAGCGGTGCTGTGCTGAAACACCTGGCTGCGATCGCAGCGGTTCTTCTGATGGCTTCATCTGCCGGCGCGGAGGTGCCGCGCCTCGGCAAGTATGTCTGCCTCGGCTACTCCGGCGGTCCCGGCCAGTTCCGCTGGTATCTCCAGCTTGGCAAGGACACGTACCAGCAGAAGACGCCCGACCTTACCGCCGGCCGCTACACGTTCGATGCCGCCGCGCAGCGCGTGACCTTTGTCGACGGCCCGTATGCTCGCAACAATTGGTTCGGAAAATTCTCGGTCGAACGCGAAGGCAAGACGCACAAAATCGTGCTGCGCAGCAAGGCTTTCGAAGCCGAAGGCCCGCGCGCCCACGAATACCAGAACTTCTACTGCACGCTCTCGACCGACAGCACTTACAAGTGACAATCGGGCGGAAAACTCAGCGCGCGATGGGTTCGTGCGTGATGAAGCCGCTGATCTTGTAGATGTGCGTCCCGAAGCTGTTGGTGCCCACGTTCCACACGCGCACCTCGCTCCAGTCGTTGTTCTTGCTGACGTCCAGCACCGGCATGTTGAGGTCGATCTCGCCGTGGTTCTGCCAGTTGGCATGATCCACCTTGATCTCGCGTGGGTTGACGATCTCGGTCACCACCGCGACGTGGCCGCGCCGGATCTTGCTCGAGCCGGAGAACACCATCACGGCTTCTGCCACCGGCGCCGTCACCTGGCTGTAGAGATTCTTTGCCTTCTCCCACCACAGCTTCGCATCGCCGAAGATCTGCAGGCCCGAGCGCACCCGGGCATAGGGCACGCAGGAGAGGCGGCGCAACGGCTCGAGCACGCTCGGCGACGGGCCGGCCGGCTTGCTGGCGACCATGTCGGTTAGCGCAACCTCGGGTAGCGGAATGGTGAAGGCCGGCGACGGGATCACCACCGCCAAGTCCTCATTGTCCAGAACGGCGGAAACCGGAATGGCCTTCAGCGCGTTCTTATGGCTGCGGGCAAATGTACCTGACGGAACCAGCATCGCTGCGGCAAGCGTCAGGCTGCACCAAACCTTCAAAGTCATGCTTCGCGGGTCCCTGACGTTGCGCGTTCACACCCTCTGACGGTACCCTTGAGCCTTAGGGGGCAGGCACCGCTGACGGCTTCGATGGGGGATCGAGATCAGCCCGGACCGTTCTTAACCGAAATCGTTTCTCCCGCAAACCCTTGATTGGGGTTGCTATTTCCCGATTTTTCCGGTCCGGAAATCGAGCATGCGCTAACGGTATACCCCTGCCCCGTTTCGCTCCCGTGGTGTTTTTCCGTGCGCGGACTAACTCTTCACCAGAGCGATTTCGCTGGGAGGCGAGCGTTGTCACAAGCTGCAACACTGCGTGAGAGCGGCGTCGTCGAAGCGTCACTCAACTATCTCATCCGTACGGCCGAGAAGCCGGTGAACGAGACCGGCGGCAAAGACGGTCTGATGCGCAAGGTGACCGGCACCTTCGATCCGCATGTGATGCCGATCCGCGACGCGCGCCAGGCGGCCGAGCGCTTCACGCTCGACACCTCAGGCTTCGAACTCGTCCCGCATCCGACTGCGGTCCGGAACTTCCTCGACGCCGAAGAACTGCGCGCCGTTTACTACCCCGAGATGCAGCGCCTGATCGCCAATGTCTCAGGCGCCGGCCGCGTGCACGTCTTCGACCACACCGTCCGCACCGGCGATGAAGACGCCCGGCAGACCTTGAAGCTGCGCGAACCGGTGAAGTCCGTGCACAACGACTACACCGAATGGTCCGGCCCGCAGCGCGTCCGCGACTTCTTCCCGGACGAGGCGTCCGAGCTGCTCCAGCGCCGTTTCGCCATCGTCCAGGTCTGGCGCCCGATCAATCAACCCATCGAGCGCGACCCCTTTGCCATCGCCGACGGCCGTTCCATCGCGGAAAAGGATTTCATCGCCGCCGAACGGCGGTTCCCGGACCGGGTCGGCGAGATCTACCAGTTCGAATTCAACCCGCAGCACCGCTGGTACACCTATCCGCACATGCGCCGCGACGAAGCGCTGGTGTTCAAGGTTTACGACAGCGCCAAAGACGGCCGCGCCCGCTGGAGCATGCACACTTCCTTCGACGATCCACATACCCGTCCCGGCGCCGGTCCGCGCGAAAGCATCGAAATCCGCGCCTTCGCCTTCTTCTGAACCGTCCGTCCGGTTCGCGCGTAGCATCGGCATGACCGCGAAGCACCGGCCCACGACCGTTGTCGTCAACGACAAGATGCAACGGAACCATCGCTACCGGCTCACCGAACCGGTCGGCCGCAACTTCGCACCGGACTTCAAACCCGAACTGACACCGAAAGAGATGCTCGCGCTCGGCATCTTCGGCGGCAAATACATGACCGACTGCCGCAAGGAATTTCCCGCCAGCTGGTTCGCCCGCGCCCGGCTGTCGCCGAAGAAGAAAGACCCATCCCTCAACTACTTCGGCGTCGATGCCGCCAAGCCGCTGTCCTACTGGAAGCGCAAAGGCTGGATTCACAAGGACGACCCGCGCGGCTGGTTCCAGTGGTACTGCCGCTATTACATGGGACGCCGCCACGAAGACGACGCGCGCCAGATCCGGCGCTGGCGTCAGATTGTCCGCCACATCGCCCAGATCAGGAAGGCCTGCGAACCGGGCGACCTCCACTGCCGGCCGCGTCAGCGGCAAGCGGTGCTCCATTGGGCCTATGACAGCCGCAGGATTTGAGCAGCCTCTTTTGCATCGCCGGAACTCGACATAAATTTCTTGTCGAATCGTCCGATCCGGAGAGGCAAATGGCCAATCGCGAGCAACGCGGCAACAAGGAAAAGAAGAAGCCCAAAGCGGACAAGAAAGCCGCGGCCGGCGGGCCTGCGAAACCCGCCACGCCCGGCTACGTCGAACCCGCCCTCATCCGCAAGCCGCATAAGGGCAAGGGCGAAGGCTGGAACTGACGCGCCGGATCAGTCCTTCGGCTTCGGGCAGATATTCGCGGCTGGATAGAATTTCAGCTTCTCGAATTTGCTTCCGGTCCAGCGGTAGTAGGCGACTCCGTCGCGCCGCTGGTCCTCGTTTGGTGCGCCGAGCGTAATCAGCAGTTCGCTGTCGCGCCGGAACAGCAACGTGCCGAAGACGAAGGTCGCGTTCTCTCCGGCGGCAAAGCGGTCCATCTCCGCCTCGCGTCCGAAATCGACGCGATTGTTGTCGAGGACGCTCATCGTCTTGTCGAACGTGACCTTGCCCGTCTTGGCGTCGATCACGGCCCAGTTCAGGCAACCCGTGCCGCAACCCCAACTCGCGATAGTGTAGTTGGCGGCAAAGTTCGGCCCGCTCTTCGCCGCGTCACGCAGCGCCGAACGAAAGCGCTTCGCATCGCCGCTGCGGACATCGACGTGCGGAATATCGATACCTGCCGGCATCGGCACCTTGTAGTCGGAAAAGGGCGGAGCATCCTTCGGCACATCGGTGATCGCATAGCGGCACCAGCCCGGCGGCTCCTGAAACGGCGCGGCGCCTATAGAGGCAAAAGCGAAAAGCATCGCCGCCCCGGCGAGCCCCAGCCCCTTCAAACGCAGACCGTCAGACGCCATAGCGTTGATAGGGAAAGCACCGGTCGTGATCGAGCGAAAGCCCGAGATGGGTACCGAGCGCCGCGATCGCGTCGGAATGCGCTGCGTACGGATCGGCATTCGCCGGCCCCACGATGATGATGCGGAAGGAGCCGTCGTCTTTCCCGCCCGGTGGCAGCATCGCCGTCGCCAGCGCGTTGCCTTCGTTGTCACGCAACGTCAGGAACCACGGCATCGTCGTCTGGATGTGCGAATTCAATCCGATGTCGCGTTCGATGAACGCGGCGCTGGTCGGTTTGTAGGACTGTGTGGCCTTCTCGTATTCGCGACGGAAATACTTCTCCACCGCATGCTTCATCAATTCGGACTCGCCGGCCGCTTCGCCTTCGGTCTCGATCCGGAACCAGGTCTTCCGCTCCGGCGCGTCGCACACGTATTTCATGCCGTCAGTTTGCGCCCGCCGCTGAGGCTCCGGCAATGTCTCGAACCGACACACGGCTCCGGGCTGGGGGTCCCTGGATCGGCAACATTTCGCAGATGCAATATACAGGCAATGATTGTTGAATAAGTGTCGCGAGAGGCGCAGACTCTGCTTCGTGTTCTTCCCTTAGGGAGGTCCAAGCTATGGGAGACGTCACAGAAGGCATCTTTGCAGGCATCATCGCGACCATTGTCGTTACCATTGCCATGTTCGCGCAGCAGGCGTCGGGCATCGCACCAGACTTCAACCTCATAGAGCTCATCAAAAACGCCGCGAGCGGCCCGGACACGATCTTCGCGTGGATCGTGCATTTCGTGCTCGGTATCGCGTTCGGCGGTTTGTTCGCAGCGTTCAGTCCGCACTTCTGGGGTCCGCATTGGATTCGCGGCCTCGCGTTCGGTGTGATCATCTGGCTTGCCATGATGCTGGCATTCCTGCCGGCAGCCGGCTTGCCGATGTTCGCTCTCGGATCGGGTCCCGCCATTCCGATGACCGGACTGGCGATATGCGCTCTGTTCGGATTGGTGCTGGGCGAGGCCTATCACCTCCTCCTGCACTACATGCCAGGCGAAGCCGACGAAGAAGCCGGCTGAGTAGCCTTCAAGGAAGAACGCCGGCGCAGCCGCTGAAAAGTGGCTGCGCCGCTGGCGCTTGTGAAAACTAGCGCGCGTCGGTGCGCGCCGGCGTGCTGTCGAACCCGCCGTCCAGGACCATCGCCGGAATGGCGATCGCGGCACCGAGCAGCATCAGCCCCATCATGATCCAGATAATTCGGTTCTGGTGCTTGATCGCTGCCGCTACGGGAGCTTTGTCCTGATTGCCGATCCGCTCCTGCGAGCGCAGCACCGTCTTCACGATCAGCGGAATGGTCGAAAGCCCGAAGGCCCCGAACAGCGTCAGGTAGAAGATCTGGAACGCGCGGGTGAGAAACCCGGGCGTTGCCTCGAGGCCATTGGGCGCAAAGGCATTCCCCGCAATGGCGATGATCACCAGTGCTGCAAACAGGCCGCCGGTGATGAAAGCGTGCGTCCTTAGACTGAACATCGCGCCCCGCCAAATTCCCCTTCCCGCACTGTGATTTTTGCGCTCTCTGGCCCTGCTTTGCCAGCCTTCCCAAGTGTGATTTGATCGGTCCCAGCCGCGCGGAGACCCGCGAAGGGCCACCGCCAAACCACAGGGAGAAACGCGCATGAAAGAACGGCTGCAATTCTATATCGACGGCAAGTGGGTCGACCCCACCACGCCCAAGACACTCGAAGTCATCAACCCGGCGACGGAAGAAGCCTTTGCGAAGATTTCGCTCGGCTCCAAGGCCGATGTCGACAAAGCGGTCGCCGCTGCGCGCAAGGCGTTCGACTCCTACTCGCAGACGACGCGCGAACAGCGCATCGACGTCCTGCAGCGTATCCTCGCCGCCTATCAGAAGCGCTATGACGAGATCGCCGCGGCGATCAGCGAAGAGATGGGCGCTCCGATGTGGCTCGCAAAGGCCGCACAGGCCATGACGGGCATGGGACATCTCAATGAGATGGTGAAGATCCTCAAGGACTATCCGTTCGAGGAAGTGAAGGGCAAGAACGCCATCCGCAAGGAGCCGGTTGGCGTTTGCGGTCTCATCACGCCGTGGAACTGGCCGATCAACCAGATCGTCTGCAAAGTCGCTCCGGCGCTCGCCGCGGGCTGCACGGTGGTGCTGAAGCCGTCAGAAATCGCGCCGATGAACGCGATGCTGTTTGCCGATGTGATCCACGAAGCCGGTCTGCCGCCGGGTGTGTTCAACCTCGTCAACGGCGACGGCCCGACGGTCGGCGAAGCGATGTCCTCGCATCCGGGCATCGATATGATGTCGTTCACCGGTTCGACCCGCGCCGGCACCGCCGTCGCCCGCGCCGCGGCCGACACGGTCAAGCGCGTTTCGCAGGAACTGGGCGGCAAATCGCCGAACATCATCCTCGAAGACGCCGACCTCACGAAGGCGGTCTCCGGCGGCGTGATGCAGATGATGACCAACTCCGGTCAGTCCTGTAACGCACCGTCGCGCATGTTCGTCCCGAAGAAGTCGAACGATCAGGCGATCGCCATCGCGAAGGCGACGGCGGAAGCGGTGAAGGTCGTGGCGCCGAACGATCCCGCCGGCGGTCCCGGCTCGATCGGTCCCGTCGTGAGCGAAGCCCAGTTCAACAAGATCCAGGGCCTCATCAAGAAGGGCATCGAGGAGGGCGCGACGCTTGTTACCGGCGGTCTCGGCCGTCCGGAAGGCATGAATCGCGGCTACTACGTTCGTCCGACCATCTTCGCCAACGTCACCAACGACATGACGATCGCGCGCGAAGAGATCTTCGGACCGGTGCTCGCGATGCTGCCGTATGAAGGCGAAGAGAACGCCATTCAGATGGCGAACGACACGGTGTATGGCCTCTCCGGCTATGTGCAGTCGGGCAATCTCGAGCATGCCCGCAAGGTTGCTTCGCGCATCCGCGCTGGCAATGTGCACGTGAACGGCGCAGGCGCCGACTTCTCGCAGCCCTTCGGCGGCTACAAGCAGTCGGGCAACGGCCGCGAATGGGGCGAGCACGGCTTCGAGGAGTTCCTCGAGACCAAAGCCGTCCTCGGCTTCGCCGCGGCGTAAGTCACCCCGCATAGAATGCAAAAGGCCGTCGCGAAAGCGGCGGCCTTTTTGTTTGTACGCGGCCGTGCGGTAGCGTTGCACCATCAACCCGGAACGATCTTATGCCCTCGTCGTCTGCCGCCCTCGATGACCTGGCCGCTTACGCCAAAGCACAGAAAACGACCGGGCTCCTCCTGATCGCCGGCAAGCGCACGTTGCTGGAGCACAGCTGGCCGTTCGTCGGCGACGGCAGCGCACTGTCGGCAAATCTGGTTCGCGGGACCGCCTCGGACGGCGCGTTGCTCGAAGACGTCGCTTCGCAGCAAAAGAGTTTTCTCAGCGTTCTCGCCGCCATTGCCGTCGAACGCGACCTTCTCGATATCGAGCGGCCGATTTCGGATTTTCATGGCGCAGGATGGTCCAAAGCAACGCCGGACCAGGAGCATCGCATCACGGTCCGCCATCTGCTGGAGATGACGTCAGGCCTCGACGAAAAATCCGCGTTCGAGGCACCCGTTGGAACGCGCTTCTTCTACAACACGCCCGTTTACGCGCGCCTTCACACCGTCATGGAGAAAGTCACGGGATTGCCGCTGGATTCACTGACAGCGCAATGGCTCACCGGCCCGCTTGGCATGACCAACAGTGGCTGGAGGCCGCGCGGCGCGGAACTGGCACGCATGTCGGGCAATGCCTGGAGCTTCGTAACCTCGCCCCGCGATGTCGCGACCTTCGGCCAGTTCATGTTGGACGGCGGCGTCGCGGCAGATGGAGCGCGCATTCTTTCGTCGGCATCGCTTGCCGCCATGCTCGCGCCGACCGAAACCAATCCCGCCTATGCGCGGCTGTGGTGGCGCAACGATTCCCGGTGGTCGATCGCTATCGCCGGTGTGCGCGTGGAGCAGCGGCTTTTGCCGCAGGCGCCAAGTGATGCGATCCTCGCGCTGGGCGCGGCGGGGCGAATTCTCGGCATCATTCCATCGCGCGCGGCGATCGTCGTCCGGCTCGGCCAAACGCCGCCCGATCCCGATTTCCGCGACGAATTCTGGCGGCGCGTTTCCGCCGCGCTCTAGGCGCCGCAAACGGTCCTGCTCGATACCTACGCGTGCGTGCCGGTGCACTGATAGACGACGGTCACGCGCGTCTTCTTGCACGCGCCGCTGGCATCGGTCTCGATGCACTCTTTCTTCTCGCCACCGAAGGCTTGCGCGCCGGTGAAGCCCCAGCCCTGGCAGCGCTGCGACGCGGTCTTCAGCGCGCCGTCCATGTCGGGCTTTGGCGCTTCGGCGCCGGCATATTCGTACGACAGGTTCATCGTCCCGTCCGACTGGCTGCCGCCGGTTGCCACCAGCTGTGCCTTCGTCGTGCAGGCCGCAATAAGAACCGCGGCGGCCAACACCGCCCAGTGCCGTGATGTCATGGATGTCCCCCGCATTCGATGCGCAAAGACTATCAGCTTTGGGAGGCGATCCAAGCCGCGCGAAAGGCGCCTATCGCGATCCCGTCACACGCCACACCGTGCCACCGACATCGTCGGCAATCAGCAGCGCACCCTCTTTGTCCACGGCGAGCGCCACCGGCCGGCCATGCGCGTCGTCGTTACCGTCGACAAAGCCAGTCACGACGTCCTCCGCCATCCCGCTCGGCTTGCCGCCGGCAAACGGCACGAACACGACTCTGTAGCCATTGAGTTGCGGCCGGTCCCAGCTGCCATGCTCGCTGACGAAAGCGCCGCCGCGATAGTGCGCCGGCAGATTGGCGCCCGTGTAAAACGCGAGCCCCAGCGCCGCGACATGGCTCGAAAGCGCGTAGTCCGGCGGGATCGCCTTCGCCACGAGGTCGGGGCGCTGCGGCATCACGCGCGGATCGACATGCTGGCCGTAATACGAATAGGGCCAGCCATAGAACGCGCCGTCCTTCACCGAGGTCAGATAGTCCGGCACCAGATCGGGACCGAGTTCGTCGCGTTCGTTCACCACCGTCCACAACGTCTCGGTGCCCGGCTGGAACGTCAGTCCATTCGGATTGCGCAGCCCCGTCGCGTAAAGGCGATGCGCGCCGGTCGCGCGATCGATCTCCCACACTGCGGCGCGCTCCTTCTCCGCTTCGATGCCGCGCTCGGTGATGTTGCTGTTCGAACCGACGCCGACATAGAGCTTCGCACCATCAGGGCTCGCGGTCAGGCTCTTGGTCCAATGGTGGTCGATCGGCCCACCTGGCAGATCTGTCAGCTTGGTGCCCGCTCCATCAATGTGCATGGCCCCTGCTGTGTAAGGAAAGCGCATCACCGCATCCGTGTTCGCGACATAGAGATCGCTCCCAATGAGCACGACGCCGAACGGCGAGGTCAGGTGATCGATGAACACGCTATGCATGTCCGGCACGCCGTCGCCGTTGGTATCGCGGAACAGCAGGATGCGGTTGCCGGGCTCGACGCTCGAATGCGCTTTGGCCTCGATCCAGTTCATCACCATTTCTTTTGGCCGGTTGATCGGCTCCTTCGGCCCGCCGGATTCGACCACCAGCACATCGCCGTTCGGCAGCACATAGACGGAGCGCGGGTTCTTGAGGTCCTTCGCGAACGCCTTCACCGCAAGCCCCGCGGCCACCTTCGGCACGGCGCTGCCCCAACCGACATTCGTCACCACATGCATCGGCGGCAGAAGGTATTGGTGGATCGGCGGCAGGTAGGGATGCGGCCCGATCTGGCGATGCGGATCGATCGGCTCCGGCCCACAGGCGGCGAGGCACAACGCCGCCCCTAGCAAAGCAACGCTGCGCACGGTCATAGCCGGTCCTCGGACAGCACACCGACGCGATGGCGAAAAACAAGCTCGCCGCCGAGCCATCCGGTGACGACGAAGATCAGTACCGTGACAACCGAAAGGATAAGGCCCATCGGCACGACGGAGGTATAGCCGTCACGGCTGTGCACGAAGGCGTTGAAGACGGCGAGAATGACTGCCGTGGCATTGCCGATACCGTGCACCCACGCCGCCGCAATGCTGCGCACGCGCCGGTCGCCGATGAAATCGATCACGCCCGCAAGGGCCGCGAACACCGCCATGACGATACCGATGGTCAGAAGCCACGCCGAGAAATTGGCCCACTGGATGTTCGCCGTCTCGGCATAGACAATGTCGGTGACCAGCGCGCCGACGAAGCAGACGATGGGAAACGGCACCAACATGGGATGAAGCGGATGGCCGGCGATGCTCGCCGTGGATCGCGGATTGTCACGCATGGTGAGAGAGGGGAGTTTTGTTTCGCACAATGGGAACGTCCCATCGTGTCCGCCGTTCCGCGCGCCACCCTCAGCCGGCGCTAAGCCGCCAGATCGTATGCCCTTTTCCCGTTTCCATCTTTTGCGCGTCCGGCGCGATCCGTTGCAACGGAACCTTGTTTTGCAGCACCAAAAGCATCGCGCCACCCGGTGCAAGCAGCGAGCGCCGGGCCGCAACAAGGTCCTGCAACATCGCGAAATCCTGCGCGATGCCGCTGTGCACCGGCGGATTGCTTACAACGATATCGAATGCCTCTCCCGCAAGATCGCCAACGCCGCGCACCTGCACAGCGCGCGCACCCTGCACATTTTCGCGCGCAGCTTCGAGGGCAACCGCATCGATATCCGCCATGTTGATCTCAACATCGGGATGGCGCGTACGGATCACCTGCGCGATCGGTCCGCTCCCCGCGCCGAAATCGAGCGCGCGTCCGTGCAGCGATGGCAGATGATCGAGCAGCAGCGTGGTGCCATCGTCGAGCCGGTCCTTCGCGAACACACCGGGATAGGTCACATGCTCGAAGCTCTGACCGCCTACAACTAAAGAGAATGTGCGCCGCCAATCGGCCAGCGCTCCCTGCAACACGACATCGGTCTTCAATCCGCTCGCACGATAAACCCGCGCATGGTGCTTGATCGCCGCTGTCTCCACCTCGCCGAACAGCGCATGAAGCGGCTTCGCGGCCGAGCCGATGCCCTCGTCATTTCCGCCAAACAGATAAAGCGCGCCGCCGCCCTTCAGCGAAGTCGCGCCCGCATGCAGCAGCATCGCCAGCTCGTCGCGTGACTTCGGCACCCGCACCGCCACGGTCCCAAACCGCCGCGCCCCATCCGGCCACGCCGCAAGCTTCGGATTGCGCCGGTCCACGCTCACCGGCCAGCCAGCGCCGCCGATCAGCAACGCGTCATCGTCCGGCGCAACAGCGAGAGACAGCGCCTTGAACGGATCGCTTTTCACGAAACGAAAATCAGTCCTTGGCGCGCTCGACGTACGAACCGTCGGCCGTCATCACCACGATGCGCGTGCCGGTCACGATGTGCGTCGGCACCATCGTCTTCACGCCGTTCGACAGGAGCGCCGGCTTGAACGAACCGCTCGCCGTCTGGCCTTTCATTACCGCTTCGGTTTCCACCACCTCGAACGTCGCGCGCTGCGGAATTTCCATCGAGATCGGATTGCTCTCGAACAGCTGCAACTGCACTTCCATGTTCTCGGTGAGATACGGCGCATAATCGCCGACCACGTTCTCGCCGACATGCACCTGGTCGTAGGTCTCCGGGTTCATGAACACCCAGTGATCGGTGTCCCGATAGAGATAGGTGAAGGTCCGCGATTCCACGAACGCTTTCTCGACGCTGTCGGTGGTGCGCAGGCGCTCGACGGTTTTGAGGCCATCCGGGATACGCCGCATCTCCAGATGCGTCACAGGCGTGCCTTTGCCGGGATGGATGTTCTCTGCGGTGATGACGACATAGAGCTTGCCGTCCTTCTCGAGAACGTTGCCTTTGCGCACGCTGCTGGCGATGACCGAAACCACAAAAACCTCTTCAACTTAGGAATTGCGGGCCTGCCCGCTGTAGCGGCGAAGCCGCGAAGGCGGGCGTATAGCAGGGGAGGGGACGGGTTACAAACCGGCCAAAATCCCGCTCAATTCGTCCGGTGCGCAGAAGAATGGCGAGTGATCGGTGTCGAGCGTGAACACCTTTTGGCATGCCTCCCGGCCATAGAATCGCCGCTGCTCGCCGATGGAGATCGCACGGTCTTTCACGCACTCGATATAGACCCGCGGAATGCGGCCATAGCGTTCCGCCGTCGCCACGATTGGCTTCTGAAATCCCGCCGTCGCCTCCGGTCCGAGCAACAGCTTCGCCAGCGCCACGTCGTCATCGGAGCAACCGGCATAGAACGCCTCGCGGATCACCGCGTCTTTCACGCTGATGGTTTTGCCGTCGGCCGCGAAGTCGATATTGCCGGCCAATGCGTTTTCACGATCGGCCTGTGCCTCCACGATCGGCATCGCGCCGTTCGGCAGCATGTAAGCGGTTAGGTACACCAGCGTCCTGATCTTCTCCGGCCGCACCTCGGCGGTCTGGGTGATCATCACGCCGCCATAGGAATGGCCGACCAGGATCACCGGCTCCTTCGCCCTATCGAGCACCGCCGAAATCCGCGCCACGATGTCATCCATCGTGACCTCGCCGATCGGCTTCTTGTCGATGCCGTGCCCCGGCATGTCGGGCGCGAAGACGGTGTGACCTTTCGCCTCCAGCCGCGCCACGATCTTGTTCCAGCACCAGCCGCCGTGAAACGCGCCATGCACCAGGACGAATGTGCTCATCTCGCTTCCCCTTTGCCCATGGAGTAGTAAGACGCCGCAAAACAAGACGCGCAAGAGCATGTCGCCCTGGTGGGCCAAAGACCGGCACGAAGACCGCCGCCCGCTGCTGATCCAGCGCAATCGGATCACGGCGGCGTTCCGTGCCCACTTCATGGCCAATGATTTCACCGAAGTCGAATGCGGCGCGCTCGCGATATCGCCGGGAAACGAGGCGCATCTGCACGCCTTCAAGACCGAGGCGCTGACCACCGCCGGTGAGGTCGCCGCGACGCTCTACCTCCACACCTCGCCGGAGTTCGCCGCGAAGAAGCTTCTCGCGGCGGGCGAGACGCGCATCTTCGATTTCGCCCGCGTCTACCGCAATCGCGAGCGCGGCGATCTTCACGCCCCCGAATTCACCATGCTCGAATGGTATCGCGCCAACGAAACATACGAGAGCGTGCAGAGCGATTGTCTCGCGCTCGTCCGTCTCGCCGCCGACACTACCGGCACGACCATGTTCATGTTCCTCGATCGCCATTGCGATCCGCGCGCCGAGGCGCAGCGTATGACCGTCGCCGACGCCTTCACCCACTTTGCCGGCATCGATCTGCTCGCGACGCTGAACGCGAAAGGCGATGGCGATGCGACGACTCTTGCCACCAAAGCCCGCCGCGCCGGTTTCAACATCGGCGATGACGACAGCTGGGCCGACATCTTCTCGAAAGTCCTGGTCGGGCGCGTCGAACCCAACCTCGGCATCAACACGCCAACACTGCTCGCCGAATACCCGCGATGCGAAGCCGCACTCGCCCGCGCCACGCCGCACGATCCGCGCGTGTCGGAGCGCTTCGAGCTCTATGTCTGCGGCGTCGAACTCGCCAACGGTTTCGGCGAACTGACCGACCCCGTCGAACAACGCACCCGCTTTGAAGCGGAAATGGCGGAGAAACAGCGCATCTATGGCGAGCGCTATCCCATCGACGAAGACCTGCTCGCCGCCCTGCCGCACATGCCGCCGACCAGCGGCGTCGCCCTCGGCTTCGACCGCCTCGTCATGCTCGCCACCGGCGCCCGCCGCATCGACGACGTGATCTGGACACCTTTCCCGGCTACGACCGCGCCATGACCAAGCCGCTCCGCACCGCCCGCGACCTTGCCGCCGCGAACCTCATCGCGCCGGCGAGCATCGCCGCGCTCGATGCGGTGGCGCGGCGTTACGCCGTCGCGCTCTCTCCGCATGTCGAAAGCCTGATCGATCCGCGCGATCCGGCCGATCCGATCGCGCGCCAGTTCGTGCCGAACGAAGCCGAGCTGCACATGCTCGCGGAAGAACGCGTCGATCCCATCGGCGACGCCGCGCATTCGCCCGTGCCCGGCGTTGTGCATCGCCACAAGGATCGTGTCCTCTTCAAGATCGTGAACGCATGCCCGGTCTATTGCCGATTCTGCTTCCGGCGCGAGACGGTCGGCCCGCAATCCGAAACATCGCTGTCACCGGAGGCGTTCGAGATTGCGCTCGCTTATGTCGCGGCGCATCCGGAAATCTGGGAGGTCATCCTCACCGGCGGCGACCCCTTCATCCTCTCGCCACGCCGCATCGCCGAAGTCTCAGAGCGTCTCGCCGAAATCCCCCACGTGAAGATCGTGCGCTGGCACACCCGCGTGCCGGTGGTCGATCCATCTCGCATCACAGACGACATGGTGGCGGCACTCCTCGCACCTCGCGCCACAACCTGGCTCGCGATCCACGCCAACCACCCGCGCGAGTTCTCACCGGAAGCCCGCCGCGCCATCGCGCGCCTCGCCGACGCTGGCATCCCGCTCGTCAGCCAGACGGTGCTGCTCAAAGCCGTCAACAACGATGCCGCCACGCTCGACACACTGATGCGGACCTTCGTCGAGAACCGCATCAAGCCGTACTACCTGCACCACCCCGACCTCGCGCCGGGCACATCGCATTTCCGCATCACCATCGACGAGGGCCTCGTGCTGATGCGCGCACTGCGCCAACGCCTTTCCGGCCTAGCAACCCCGACCTACGTCATCGATCTCCCAGGCGGTTACGCCAAGGTCCCGCTGGAATCGCACAACGTGAGACGCATCGGCGAGAACCGCTGGCGCATCACCGATCCCGATGGCCGCGAACACGACTATCCGCCCGCCTAGCAAAGCGGTTGGAGTCTATTTCCGCATTGCGTCCCGCAGAGGCCGGTAGCTGATCCGTTTCGCACCGGTCGCGTCGACCTTCGCATGCAGTGCCTTGTCCATCAGGCAGCCATAGTCGTGCGTGCGAATCCACGCTTCTTTCTTGTCGTAGCCCTGCAGCTCCGGCCCATCCTCCACCGGATGCATGCAGAACTCCGTCACACCCGGTCGAAGCTGCGGCAGATACGCGTTCAGCACGTCGCGCGTGGGAATGCCCCACTGCATCACGAAATAATCCGGATAGAGCCGTCCTGCCTTGCTCGCCGGTTCGCGCGCGTCAAAACCGACACGCTCGGAAACGCCCGCGCTTGGAATGCGCAGCGGCAGGTCTTTCCAGCACATTGGGATCCTAAGCTTAGAATTCCACGTGGACAAGTTGTCGCG
>JADMIO011280031.1_pt1 | contig 54987 bp, 56 predicted proteins | sample 8958161 | NCBI WGS metagenome assembly JADMIO01 (sample SAMN16585339, study PRJNA669376) | soil metagenome | isolation source: Crop rotation soil | place: USA: Cullars Rotation, Alabama | collected 2011
GTTTCCGCAAGCCTGCAAACTTCTGGATGCTCGGCGACAGCCGTAGCCAGCGGACAGCTCTCGCTGCAGATGACAAGCTTTTCGTTCTTCTCGACACGAGCAGCTCCCCCTATTGCTTCCAAGGCAGCGAGCGCCCTACCAATACGGCTCTCCATGTCCCCGTTCTTTTGGCTTGCAGCTTGAGCCCCCGCTAACGAACGGCCCACCTCGCGCAAAACCTCCTCGAGCGCCAATGGCTTTAGGCGTCCCTTAAGGACGGTTATAAGTTGATTGAGTAGGGCGTCGTACGCTTTAGGGAAGAGATGTTCAGCTTCATCCGTCAACTCGTAAGCGAAATGCGGCTTACGTGTCCCTCGCTGAATGCCGCTCTGCCTGATAAGACCGTCACGCTCTAACGAAAGCAGGTGTGCTCGCACAGCATTGTCTGTCAGTTCGAGCTCTTCGGCTAACTCATTGACAGTTTTCGTGGTTCCCCTCAACAAGGTGACAAGACGACCTCGCGTACTGCCAAAAAATCGCTTGTCTAATTTAGTTCTCTTCATTTCAGACGAGTATTGCATACTTTCGCAATAAATACAATAAATCAAGTTAGTCCTTGACTTATTAGAATAAGAGAGTATTCTTCGCTCAAAAGAACAGTCGCTTGAGCGGCAATCCAAAATTCTTAGCACATGAGGAGAATACGAATATGGAACACATTATCGACAACCCAGCCCGAACAACTTCTCGAACAAAACCGCATGGAGAAGCTGATGTTTCTGGACCAGCCTATGAGGCCTACCAAATCTTGCACGTCGGCTTCGTCGTCGCGCCGATAGTCGCAGGCGTGGACAAGTTTTTTAATCTACTTGTGAATTGGGAGCAGTACCTACCTCCATTCGTGAACAATATGGTCGGCGGTCACGGGCACGAATTGATGCTCGTCGTCGGCGTCATCGAAATCATTGCGGGACTCGGAGTTCTGTTCAAACCGAAATTCTTTGCCTATGTCGTTTCCGCTTGGCTCTTAATGATCGTGGTAAACCTGCTGATGATCCCGGGCTACTACGACGTCGCGTTACGCGATTTTGGTCTGGCGTTAGGCGCTTTCGCCCTGGCCCGTCTCAGCCACGAATTTGATCGCTAAGGCTTTGCGTTGAGGTTCAAGCAATAGCAGCCGCGTCCGCTTTTGCACGACCGAAGCGAGAACCGTTACGAAGTTCTGTTCGTCAAAAACCTGTCTTGACTGAAAGGCCGAGATGACGTTACCGAATGCGCAGCAAACCACTTTAATCATCAGCGCCGCAAGCGAGTGCCGGTTGTCTACCCAAGGAAGACCAACTCTTAGCCTGCTCAAACCACCGACTTCACTCCGGACTAGGAATTTGAAGACGGTGGAACGCGTCGCCGAGGCCCGCCTGCCGACTGACTTCGGCGAGTTCCGCATCATCGGATTCCGATCTCTTAATTCGTACGAAGAGTTCGTTGTCCTTGTCCACGGCGAACTGCAGCAGGACCAACCGGCTTTGGTCCGTATTCATTCTCAGTGTCTGACCGGCGACGTGTTTGGATCAACCAAATGCGATTGCGGACAGCAACTTCGCAAGGCGATGGAGCTGATAGAGCGGGAAGGCAGCGGTGTAATTGTTTATCAACAGCAGGAGGGCCGGGGTATTGGCATCATCAACAAGATTCGTGCATACGCGTTGCAAGATGAGGGCGCTGACACCATCGAGGCAAATGAGAAGTTGGGACTCGCAGTTGACCTGCGCTGCTACCGACAATGCGCGGAAATCTTGGGCCACCTAGGCCTGAATAATGTCCGGTTGATGTCAAACAATCCTGAGAAATTCCGCGCGCTCAAAGAAATGGGACTCAAAGTGGTCGAACGCGTCTTCCTTGAGACTTCGCCGACGGATGCAGCCATGAATTACCTACGTACTAAGAAGGAAAAAATGGGCCATCTGCTGGAGGTAGTGTGAACACATGCTGAACCTAACAGACAAACAAGTGGAAACACTCGCATAAACAGGTGGTAACACCGTCGCCAACCGTTATGACTCAAGGATAACGTTAGCTAACACCAAAGGCCCGAACAGGGACGCGCACTTGCTCCTGCGATGAGCAGCGCTGGAAAAGGAAAGTCTGATGAAGTTTTTTCTCGATACGGCAAACTTGAATGAAATTCGTGAAGGCACCGCACTGGGCTTAGTTGATGGAGTTACAACAAACCCTTCCCTGGTAGCCAAAGAAGGTGGCGTTGATTTCAAGCGTCACGTCGCCGCCATCTGTGAGTTGGTGAAGGGTGATGTTTCCGCCGAAGTCACCAGTCTCGATACCGAAGGCATGCTGCGCGAGGGGCGCGAGTACGCCGCGATCGCACCTAACGTAATCGTTAAATGTCCACTTACGAACGATGGGTTGAAGGCCACGCGCCAGCTAACGTCAGAGGAAATTAAGGTAAACGTCACACTTTGCTTTTCTGCTGCCCAGGCAATCCTGGCCGCGAAAGCCGGCGCTGCCTACATCAGTCCGTTCATGGGCCGACTCGATGACATCGGGCAGAACGGTCTGGAGCTCGTCAGCGATATCGTCCAAATCTATAGGAACTACGATTGGAAGACTGAAGTGCTAGCGGCCAGTATTCGCCATCCCATTCACGTTATCGAAGCAGCGCGCATGGGCGCCGACGTAGCGACAATGCCGTTCAAGGTGATGGTCCAACTCATTAATCATCCGCTGACAGACAAGGGGCTCGAACAATTTCTCGCCGATTGGCGGAAGGCGGGGTGAAAACGCGTATTGGAGGTTTAGATTGTGCCACTCGCAAGGACCGAAGGAGGCCATCGCAACGGCTTGTGGGACGTTACCTTTGGGTATAGTATTAGGTTAACCCCTAATAACCCCTACCCCCCAGCTCGTTCATCTGCACACGAAGCCTTCAAGCGCTTCTGGAAGGAGATTCTTCATGTCAAGTACTAGTAACCGCGGGGACGATCTTGCGAGCGGGACCAAGCCAATGGGCAAAACAACTAAAACTAACGCCACACTAATGAAGCTCATTAAGGTGTTGCTGCTAGTGGCAAGCCTGACCATCGGGGCGGGGTATCTTTCTAATCGGAGCCGCGCCCAGCAAAGCGCTGATCGCAGTCGCGGTCAAAATGAAAAAGCGTACGATCAGCAGATCAACGACAACGCACAGCGGATGATGGAGCAAGGAAAGCAGATATTCCGCTACGACACATTTGGTTCGGAGGATTTCTGGGGCGGCAAGCTGCGACTGCATGAAGCAATTGCCGGACAGAAGCTAGGCGGAGTTGGTAACGGGGTAAGTCCAAAGACGGCGCTAGCACTAGGTCTAAAAGTTGATGCTGAGGCGCTTCCCGCAGACCTTGTAGCACAGATCAAGGCCGGCAAGGTCGATCTCGACGATCCAGCCACAACGGTTGCGCTGCTCAAATTAAATGCCGTTGTCGGTGTGACCGGCTTTTTTACTGAGGCAGGTCAACTTCGGTCGCTCGGCATCCAGTGCGCGATGTGTCATTCCACCGTTGACGACTCGTTCGCGCCTGGAATTGGCAAGCGGCTCGACGGCTGGGGAAATCGCGACCTTAATGTCGGTGCGATCGTTGCGACGGCGCCAAATTTAAAGCCGTTCAGCGAGCTGCTCGGCGTCGACGTAGCCACCGTAAAGGCTGTTTTGAATAGTTGGGGGCCGGGTCGTTACGACGCCGAATTGAATATGGATGGGCAGGGGAAGACTCCGGATGGCAAGACGGCAGCGACGATGATGCCTTCTGCGTTTGGCCTGGCGGGTGTCAACCAGCACACATGGACCGGTGGATGGGGCACCGTTACTTATTGGAACGCCTATGTGGCGAATACGCAGATGTACGGCCAGGGTACTTTCTTTGATGAGCGTTTGGAGAACGCCAAACAGTACCCGGTAGCGGCGAAAGCCGGCTGGGGTCATAAGCGTGACGCAAAAGATTTGATCACAGCGAAGCTCCCAGCGCTGCACTTCTATCAACTTGCGATGCCCGCGCCGAAAGCGCCTGCCGGTAGTTACGACGCCGCAGCCGCGCAGCGAGGAGAGGCTATCTTCAGTAACAAGGCGAAGTGTTCTACCTGCCATGTGCCTCCGATATTCACAGAGCCTGGGAACAACCTTCATAAGGCTGAAGATATTGGCATTGACGGCTTCCAAGCGAACCGTGGCCCAGCGCGAATGTATGTAACGACGCCGTTGCGAGCATTGTTTGATACCCAAAAGATTCACAAAGGTGGTTTTTATCACGACGGACGGTTCGCGACACTGCTCGATGTCGTCAACCACTACAACAGTTTCAAGAAACTGGGTCTAACGGAGCAGGAGAAGAAAGACCTAATTGAATATCTGAAGTCGTTATAGTTTCCGTTTCGGAAGAGACGACTGAGCGGGAGCAGAGTTTGGATCTTGGCGGTTGAGCTAGTTCGCGCCGGCTGAGTTAGGAAGGTGAAGCTATGTTGGTACGAATTGAAAACGCAAGAGACATCGCAGCTGGACACATGCGCGTCTTCGATGTTGCGGGTACAAAGGTGAACATTGCGAGTGTGGGCGGACAGCTTCATGCCTTCGACGACACATGTACACACAGGGCGTGCTCGCTCGCGAAGGGCAAGTTGGATGGGACCACTGTGACGTGTCCTTGCCACGGTAGTCAGTTCGACGTGACGACTGGCGAGGTTCTTCGGGGTCCAGCCCACCAACCAGTACGTTCACGGTTGGTTCAGATAGAGGGCGAGAGTCTACTTGTCGAGTCTTAATTAAGAGGATGCGAAGTGACTTTGAAGATGGAAATGCTGGGTTGGGTGGGAACTGCGCTCGTCGTAGTCGCTTACGTACCTCAAATACGCCATCTCTATGTTGAGAAGTGCGCGTGGGGTATCAGCATCTCAACGTGGCTAATCTGGCTGATTGCCGGCGCATTACTTCTAAGCTACTGCGTATTTCGAAATGACACACTGTTCACATTCGTCCAGGTCATCAACATCACGGCCATTATGGCGACCATCGTTCTGGCGCGCAGGAGTAATCGGATTTGTCCTTACCACTTAGAGACGGCCTTGGCAGCACGAGATAAGAATTTGGCAGCGCGAACTAAGAAAAGGCGAAGGACAGAGCTAAAGGAGAAACGTAATGTCGCACAAACGAATACCTGCTGATCTAAGGGATGAGGGGGGCAATACTTCTTTGATGAGTGCTGCACTCGATGGTCAGACGGAAACGGTGAAGGCATTGCTCCGCAATGGCGCTGACGTGAATGCGCAAAATCTTGAAGGTCGGACAGCACTCATGTTTGCTGTCATTAATCTCCGGACTGACACCGTGAAAGCGTTGTTGCAGTTTGGGGCCGATGTGAATGTCCAAGCCCATTGTGGTTGTACGCCGTTAACGCTCGCGGCATGTAGCGGCGACATTGGAATCACTCAGGCGTTGTTAAATAGTGGCGCAGATGCAAACAAAGTTTGCAGCCCCGGTAAAACTGCCCTGGTTGTGGCCATAGACCACGGGTACCACGCCATCGCTGATTTGCTGAAAAGGGTCATGGGTCAGTCAACACGAACGAAGCCAGAACGGCTTCCATCAGAAATACGAAGCCGCGAACGAACTGCGGTTCTTTCCGCGACAAATTGAACCAAAGGGCACTCGGAAAATAAGACTGCCCGCAACGGAAGAGGAGCGATGAATGTTAAATACGAATTCATATCAGGCGAAACAATTCAATCTGAGTGGCTTAAATGGCATCTCCGATCAAACCTTGGAGATGCATTTCAAACTCTACGAGGGTTACGTCAAAGAGACGAATAAGCTGACCGAGAAGATTTCCGAGTTTCTAAGAGACGGCAAAGTCGATCAGGAGGAGGTACCAGCCTATTCCGAACTCACGCGTCGCCTGGGATTCGAATACAACGGCATGGTTCTGCACGAATACTATTTCGACAACATGAAACAAGGCGGTCCGGGTGACCCTGAACGGAGCTCTGGCTTCTACCGAGCTGCAGAGGAAAGCTTTGGCAGCTACGACATTTGGAAGGCGGATTTTGTGGGTATCGGAAAGATGCGCGGCGTCGGTTGGGCCATCTGTTACGAGAATCCTGCTAATGGGCGACTCTCCAATCACTGGATTACGCTCCATGAGACGGGCAACGTGGCGGGCTTCAATCCCGTGCTGGTGATGGACGTTTGGGAGCATGCGTTCCTGCTCGACTACAAGCCAGCCGAGCGATCTAAATATATCGAGGCATTCTTCTCCAACATAGATTGGAACGTTTGCGACCAGCGTCTGAAACGCGGTGTAGCCGCGAGTTCTGCCGCAAGTCGTCAACTTGGTTGAAGTGACGATTAACTAAGACGACAACGGGACCTGAGATCGGACATGAAAGATATACGACGCGTTAACGGACGCCATGCCAGCGATGTGTGGAAGGGCCTCGCGGCCGGTCTAATCGGAGGACTTGTAGCGTCCTGGACCATGAACCGATTTCAGGATGTGTGGAGCAAGCTTGCGAAGGACATCGACGGTTGGTCGGATAACGAATTCCAGAATGTATGGGGCGAGTGCTCTGAAGGACTCGAGGAGCGGTCTGATAGTCAATTCTCGACACTCAGTCCGCAGGCACCGCAGGATGACACGACGGTAAGAGCCGCCTCCGCAGTTTCAGAGGGACTCTTTAATCACAGGTTGACGGAAACTGAAAAGAAGATTGCGGGCCCCGCCGTTCACTACAGTCTCGGCACGGGAGTAGGTGGCCTATATGGTGCCGCAGCCGAAATGGTGCCGAAAGTAACAGCTGGCATCGGTCTGCCTTTTGGTGCCGCCTTCTGGCTAGTTGTGGATGAGGGCGCTGTGCCCTTGCTAGGCCTTTCGAAAGGACCAACGGCATACCCACTCTCGACCCACGCTTACGCACTTTCGTCGCATTTCGTTTATGGGTTGACTGCGGAGGTCGTGCGGCGCGCGGTCCGCAAGGCAATGTAGTCGTTGGTTACCATGACGGATTCCAAGCACATAATTGCGGTGGATACGAAACAGGAGCCTTTTTCTCATCGCGAACTTGCAGAGCTCCAGCGCCTTACCTTTGACTATTTTCTCAAGGAAACAAATCCTGAAAATGGCTTGGTACCCGACAGCACTCGCGAGGGAGCGCCTTGCAGTATTGCTCCCACCGGGTTCGCCCTGGCTGCTTATCCCGTTGGCGTCGAACGCGGGTTTATCACGCGCGAAGATGCGATAAGGCGAACCCTCACAAGCTTGCGCTTCTTTGCGAACAGCCGGCAAGGTCCGGAACCGGATGCAACGGGCTACAAGGGTTTCTATTATCACTTCCTTGATATGAAAACCGGCCGCCGTGTGTTCAATTGTGAACTGTCAACAATCGACTCAACCTTCGTAATCGCTGGCGCATTGACGGCGGCCGAATATTTCAATCGCGACACTGAAGATGAGCGAGAAATCCGCAACCTTGCTCTGTCGCTCTACCTACGCGCGGACTGGCGATGGGCGCAAAATGGCCAAGACACTGTAACGCACGGTTGGACGCCGGAACGTGGGTTTATTAAGTATCGTTGGGACGGCTATAACGAAGCGTTGATTCTTTACGTCCTTGGCCTGGCTTCACCAACGCACCCCTTACCCAAAGAGAGCTACCACGCTTGGACCAGCACTTATGAGTGGAGAAGTCTTTACGGATACGAATTCCTCTATGCCGGTCCGCTCTTCATCCATCAACTTTCCCACATGTGGATCGACTTTCGAGGAATTCAGGACGAGTACATGCGCGGCAAAGGAATCGATTATTTCGAGAACAGCCGGCGCGCGACTTACATTCAGCAGCAGTACGCTATTCACAACCCAAGAGACTTTAAAGGTTATGGGGAATTCATTTGGGGTCTGACTGCGAGCGATGGTCCTGGACCAGCCATCGCAGAGATCGAAGGCAGGCCACGCCAATTCTACGACTATATAAACCGCGGTATTCCCAACGGACCGGACGATGGCACGCTGGCTCCCTGGGCCGTCATTGCTTCACTTCCGTTCGCTCCCGAGATTGTATTGCCGTCGATCCGCTACTTCGACGAAACCTTTCCTGAAATGACCAGCAAGTATGGATTCAAGTGCAGTTTCAATCCTACGTATGCTGCGGCTTCAGGCAAAGGCTGGATCTCAAAAGGTTACTACGGTCTGGATCAGGGTCCGATAGTTTTGATGATCGAGAACTACCGCTCAGAATTTGTCTGGCGCTTGATGCGAAGCTGCCCTTACATCGTCAACGGGCTCCGCCGCGCAGGGTTTTCCGGCGGTTGGCTTGGCAACCATGTTCAACTGGATTCCTCCCAAGTCGTCCAAGCGGAAAGACTACAACTGAGGTGATAGAGTGTCAGCCCAAACAGAAGCAGTGATGTTAAGCACGGGGCAGCTCGTCCCCAACTTCCGTTTACCTGCGGTTAATCGCGATGGTCAGGTTGGCCCATGGGATTACAAGCAGCATCGGAATCTGGTGATCATCTTCTTCCGTTCGGCTGAGTGTGAAAAATGTAAGCAGTTGCTCCGGGAGATCGCTGAACACTATGGCGACTATGAACAGAAGGAGGCGGAAGTACTTGCGATCTCGACTGATGAATTAGACCGTTTGCGTCAGCTAGCGCAGGATTTGACGCTGCCGTTCCCGGTTTTGTTGGATAGCGACGGGAAGGTGACGGATCTATACCTCAAGCATCCGGAACAGATTGCGGACAAGGCCTTCGATGTCGCGATTTTTATTGCAGACCGTTGGGGCGCAGTCTTTAGCACTAAAAGGATAGAAATCGATCACGACCTGCCGGTGGAAGCCGAAGTTCGCGAGTGGCTGGAATTCATCGAGCTGCAGTGTGAAGAGTGCTTCCCCTCTGAATGGCCGCAGTGAGAGGAGTCAGCGGGTCCCTTAACGAGGTAATAACTTAAGGTGCCGCAGTAAGGACGGCTTCACAATCACTACCAGATAGGCGAGCACCCAGCTAGGCTTCGCCGCGCGCGCCTCCCAGCGGTTGGCTCACCAGAGTTTACCTGGGACTAATTGTGAGGAAATCATGTCGCCGCAATGTTCTTGCCTAGTGTGGATAGGTTGAAACAATATAGGGTTGCGAAAAGAGTTAGGATGGCCCACAAAGAACACAAGCCCTTTAACGAAACGGTCTTCAAGGCACTATGTCAGCGGGCAAGCGAGGATCTGCCTGAAATTGTCAAGGACACTGAGGTTAATTGGGAAACAAAGCACGTTGCCGTTTTAGAGCATCTGTTAGCGATGGTTCGAGATTTCTGTGGTGTCCGTGAAGGGTTCAAGTTTGACGACCTAAGTAGTTATCCGCGCTCAATCCAACTCAAACAAGAAATAATTGGTATTGTAGATTTTGACTCTGTGCACGAACATCCAACCTCAGTTTTCTTTCACAAGCAACCAATCATTGAAGAATATGTTAGAGACGCCATCGGTGACGAATCGGAATAACTCAGATGCAATTCAAACAGATCTGGGAGATTACCGGCGCTGAGACAATTGCCTTCAAATACTCAATCCGTGAACTCGACCGTTTGCGCAAACTTTATGGTGGGCGGCGTTGGATGAAGAAAAAGGGGTTTGCAAAAGTGCTCCTCCTTGATGACACGATTCATGAAGCGGAAGTACACTGGTACGAGGCGCACGGCATAGGCAAGAGGGAAATCAAAATCAAGAGCCTGCTGGATTAAAAGCCATGAGAAACTGGAACGTTGACACTAATTTTGTGGGTTGCATTAGCAACCAGGATTATGAGGCTTCATTGGAATTGTGGAAATATTATCGAGTTCTCCCAGATGAGAAGGCTTCGACTCATGGCTATCTGAGAATAGTAGATGAATCTGGTGAAGATTATCTCTACCCTCAGCATTATTTTTCTCAGGTTGAAATGGTTCGTGACTTAGAAGAAGCCCTCTTGAAAGCGTCTTGAGTGGCAACTCTGCCAACACTTTAACTCAGACGCATCTCGAAACCAGATGCTGCGCACCGATATTCAATTACGCCAGCGGCGCGCCAGTAAGTTGGGCGCTCCGCTCATCGCTCTCATCTAATTTTCTAGATAAGCGCTGGTCCTTAAGGACTCGTTGTATCTCATTTTCCTCATATCCCCATTCACGCAAGACCGCGCGAATCTTACCGTGGTCGGCAGCACGCTCGGGGAGGATAATTGCTTCCTGGTTCGTTTTCATTTCTTCTACCCTTTAATAAGTTTTCGTGACGGGTTCACTCTCAAATAATCAGAGATATTAGTTGAACCCTACTTCACTTCAGCACGGCGACGCGCGCCGGCCGAAGCAATTCGCCGTTCATCAAGTAGCCGCGTCGATGTTCGGTAAATACCGTTCCGGACTCTTCTCCGTCACTATCAATTACGGTTATTGCCTCGTGTACTGTTGGATCGAACGGCTTGCCCTCACTGTCAAACGCCGTGACGTCATTCGAGTGCAGCACGTCGCCGAATCGCTCACGAATGAGCTTGAGACCCTCGGCCACAGCATCCGGTGCTTCGCCCACATGCAACAGGGCGCGGTCGAAATCGTCCATCACTTCAAGAAGCGCGAGAAGCAACTCACGTTTCCCGTTCTGTTTCGCAAGGGCTTGTTCCTGCCGTGTGCGTCGTCGGTAGTTATCAAACTCTGCCAACAGTCGAAGGCCGCGTTCGCGCTCGGTATCCAATTCCTCCGTCAACCGGACGATCTCGGGATCCAACTCTCCGACACGCTCTGCGTCGATGACTTCGTAGAGTCCGTTATCAGTCAATTTTGTTTCTTGTATGTGCGCCAAGGTTTGCATTACGTTTCCTCAAGTTATATTGATAATCTCTTCGGTTAGGTGAAGCCTGACATCAAAACTCTTACGGGAAGATGCCAAGCTCGGCGTAACAAGTAGCTATCTTGTTTATTGCGCCGATAAAAGCAGCTGTCCTGAGACTCGGAATTCCGGGATCTGATTTCCATATCTCCCGGATCTGGTTGTAAGCAACAGCCATCGATTCTTCGAGACCGGAGTTAACCAGATCGATCTCGTCCGCTCCGCGCGCTACCGTTTTTCTTTCCGCAGCCGAAAGCTTACGTCCAGTGCTTTCTTCGATTACTCGCAGCAGATTCTCAAAACTTCTTTCCTCAAATCGTTTACCCATCCTGCCGAATCGAACGTGCGACAGATTTTTCAGCCACTCGAAATATGAGACAGTTACACCGCCGGCGTTTAAGTAGATGTCAGGGATAACCAGGACGCCCTTGCTTAGTAAGATCTCGGCCGCACCTGCAGTGGTCGGTCCATTGGCCGCCTCCGCAAGGATCTTCGCCTTCACGCGTCCGGCGTTCTCTTCCGTGATCTGGTTCTCTAGTGCAGCCGGAATCAAAATGTCGCAGTCAAGTTCGAGCGCTTCCTCTCGAGTACCGAGATTGGTTGCTCCCGGAAAGTTGAGCAGAGAACCGGTTTCTTTCCGGTGCTTCATGACGGCTTCGACGTCCAGCCCTTTCGGGTTATAGATGGCGCCTTCAAATTCCGCGAGTGCGATGATGACTGCGCCTCCGTGTTGACAGAACTGAGCCGCGTTGTATCCAACGTTCCCCAATCCCTGCACAACAATACGCTTACCTTCTAATCCACTCTCGAGGCCGAGCTCCGCCATGTCATCTCCGTGGCTGCATACTTCGCGCAGACCGAAGAAGACTCCGCGTCCCGTGGCTTCGAGTCTTCCCCTGACGCCGCCCTGGGAGACAGGTTTACCAGTCACGCAGGCCAGCGCATCAATCTGTCCGGGGTGAAAGGCGGCGTAGGTGTCTGCTATCCAGGACATCTCTCGCTGCCCGGTTCCGTAGTCGGGAGCAGGAACATCTACTCCAGGACCAATAAAGTTCTTCTTGATCAACTCCGAGGTATATCTCCGTGTGATCTGTTCCAACTCCTCGATCGAGTAATTCTTCGGGTTGATTTTTACAGCGCCTTTGGCGCCACCGAACGGTACATCCATCACCGCGCACTTGTAAGTCATGAGCGCGGCCAATGCCTTCACTTCATCCTCATTGGCGTCCTCGGAATACCTGATTCCGCCCTTTACAGGAAGCTTGTGGTGGCTGTGCTGCGCGCGCCAGCCTGAAATAACTTCGTAGCCTTGTCGGGTGCGCACGGGAAACTTGAACGAATACACGCTGTTACAGACCTTAATCTGATCTAAAAGACCTTTCGGATGCTGTGTGAACGCCGCTGCTTCATCAAAATAAGCTGACACGTTGTCAAAAAAGCCGGTTTGAGATTGAGCTGTATTCATTGTCACTCCTTCGATCTGTTAGTTGGAATCTACAATCTTACCCACGCCGTATTCATCAAGTAAAAGAAGATATCCGAGAGCAAGCGGCTCATCTTCCAACCTGTCACTCAGGTCAAGATCGCGCGGCGGCACGCTGCCGTTTAGTCGACTAAGGGACCAAATAAGGTACTGACGAAGTGGCCCTCCACCGTTAGAATATTCGCTGTCGTCTCGCTCCAGCGCGCGCACAACTTCGATCGCAGACCTTCCGCTAACGTCTTTTCCTCGAACTCTAAAAATCATTTGGTCGACATCCTCGGCTGCTTCCCATAAGCGCTTATCGGGTTCCGGTCAAACCCGCAAATTTGACTTCCAAGGGCGCGTAGTTATCGAAACGCTGGCTTTACTGTTCATATTCTGGTTTCTTAGAAAACTCCGGCCCCCGTCCTGGTTCTTCTTGCTCAAAGACGAGTCAATCATATTCATCAAACCAACCTGCAACGAGCGTGTTATCACCCATGCAACGCAGGAGTTTTCTCCTGTGTTGAGTGCTGGTTGGGTTGCTATACTTCGAGACCATACATCAGTTTGGAGGCAGGAATGAGTATTCGCGGGCGATTATTGGCGCTGGCAGTGGGAGGGGTTCTGCCGCTTTTAATCGTCGGGCTCATAGTCCTTGGAATAGTTTGGTCTGAAAAGCAACAGCAGCTTAATGAAAGTCTGGAGCAGCAAGCAGAGTTAGCCGCAGTCGTTTTTGATCGTTGGCTTGACGCCCAATATCAGCCTCTAATAACCATCGCTTCGTATCCGCCTAACCACCTGAATGACGAAGCGGCTCTCGAAGAAAACCTGAAGGCTGCGCTAAGAAAACGCTCACATTGGATCGATCTGCGCGTACTGGACGCGAGCGGAAGAGTTGTGGCGACACAACCGGCTAGTGCCGGCGATCTTCCGCCCGGCTTGGCCGAGAAGCTCATCGGTGAAGTAGCACGCGGAGTCCCCGACGTTGAGACTGACTGGACGCTCGGAGAGGGACGGTATCTTGTCGCAGTCGCGGTACCGCTTGAAGGTGGTGGCGCCGTCGTCGCACGCATCGAGGGCGCAGCGTTCAAGGAGCCACTCCATGGAATGACCTTGCCAGATCGCGCGGTCGTCACTCTGCTGGATCCGCGATACCGCGTGGTTTATCGTAGCCAGACTCCAGAATCCGCAATCGGAATGGACCTGAGCAATTCCCAATTTCTCTCCGCGCTTCAGAATCAAAATACGGGACTCGTCGTTGTTAAGAGTTCGATTGATGGTGTCGAGCGAGTCTATGGGCTCGGGCGTGTAGGCAACACCGGCTATATCGTTATGGTCGGTATTCCGAGTGCGATCCTTTATGAGTCTGCCTGGCGACAGCTGATGGGATACGCCGTCGTTGGCTTGATAGTCGTGTTCTGTACGATGACTGGAGCGCTGCTGATCGCAAGGAGTATCGCTCGACCTGTGCGACTCTTGAACTTCGCTGCCGAAGAGTTCGGAGGAGGGAATTTTTCGGCGCGAGCGCCAACCGAAGGACAAGACGAAATGTCCAGGCTTGGTATGAACTTTAACGCGATGGCAGAGCGACTACAAAAGCGAGAAGCGCGATTGGAGGAACTCGACCGACTGAAATCGGAGTTCGTCTCAACGGTTTCGCACGAGCTGCGAACACCTTTAACCACGATCAAGGCGCTGACGCGTCTTCTAATGCGCGACGGACTTGAGGAATCGAAAAGGCGCGAATATGTAGAAACGATTTCGGTAGAATGTGATCGTCAGATTGATTTTGTTCTCAACCTCCTGGACCTTTCCCGTATCGAAGGGGGCGTGTTACGTGTCACACACCAACGCGTTGAAGTGGACGAAGTGATCTCCTCCGTCATAAAGTCAGAGTCGCGATCAGCGGAAAAAAGGAGTCACGAACTTCAAGTCGAACCGCAATCCGAAGTTCCTCCAGTATGCGCTGACCCGAAAGAGCTTCGTCGGGTCCTTTCGAACATCGTCGAAAACGCTATTAAGTACACACCAGACGGCGGTCGCATCGTTCTGTCCGCTCGGGAAGAAGACTCGCATGTAGCTATCAGCGTGACAGACAACGGTCGAGGAATACCAGCTGAGGACATGCCCATTCTCTTCGACAAATTTCATCGCGGTCGGCCGGCAGCCCATTCAGCGGCGATGGCTGAGGGCACAACCAACGCTGAGTTCCTGGAGGATGCCGATGTGTCAGGCGTTGGCCTTGGTTTATACCTGGCGCGCAATGTAATGGAGCGAATGGGAGGGCGGATTAGCGTAGATAGTAAAGTCGGGCGCGGCACCACCTTCAAGTTGCACTTGCCATTGTGGACTCACGGAGGGTGCAATAAATCGAGTAGCGAGGATTAACCCCATGGCCAAACAGTTGCTCGTTGTTGATGACGACCCAGGTCTCCTGCTTGCAGTGTCCGAAACATTGCGAGCTGAAGGTTACGACGTGCAGACAGCGCGCCGGGGAGCCGAGGCAATGGTCCGCGTTGCCGAAGCAGTTCCCGATCTGATCATCAGCGACATTCGTATGCCCGGAATGGATGGCTACGCGCTCGTTCGTAATCTACGGTCGTCGCCGCGGAGCCGACTTGTGCCTATTATTTTCCTCACAGCCAAAGATGAGACCGCTGATCGTATCACGGGATTTCGCACCGGCGTCGATGCCTACGTCACAAAGCCCTTCGAGCCTGAGGAATTGGTAGCAATCGTCAAGAGCATCCTTGAGCGAGTACAACGAACTCATTCTGACCTCGCCCGCATGTTTGGAGAGCAGGAGCCCGACGACTCCGATTTGATACGCGATGAAGACCTGACCGACGCAGAGTGGCGCGTCGCCGAGGCCGTCGCGCGCGGGCTCTCAAACAAGGAGATTGCCGCTGAACTAAAACTCAGCTTGAGGACGATAGAGGGTCACATAAGCCGCATTCTTGATAAAAAGAGTCTGAGCAATCGCGTTGAGTTGGCCCTCCATGTGCGGGGTCGCAAACAACCCGAATGAACTCACCTCTTCAATCGTTGAAGACATTCCTATAGCAACGTACCCCTGAGGACGACTGCTGCCACGCTGAAATAGATAAGGAGCCCGGTAACGTCGACCAGAGTTGCCACGAACGGGGCGGACGACGTAGCCGGATCGACACCGATACGTCGTAGCACGAAAGGCAGCATCGAACCAACGAGCGTCCCCCAAAGCACAATGACAACCAGTGCCAGCCCGACTGTTAAACCCACGCCTAGCCAGTACTCGCCGTAAGCTTTGAAGAAGGCCGCCCAGAGTGCGATACGTACGAACCCGATTGCGCCAAGGATAGAGCCTAAGGCCAATCCAGAGAGCACCTCACGACGCATCACTCGCCACCAGTCACGGAGTCCCACTTCGCCGAGCGCCAGCGCGCGGATCACCAGTGTCGCCGCCTGCGAACCGGAATTGCCACCGGACGAGATGACCAGGGGTACGAAAAGCGCGAGCACAACTGCGCGCTCGATCTGCGCCTCGAAAAAACCCATGGCGGTCGCAGTCAGCATCTCCCCCAAGAAAAGAATCACGAGCCAGTTCGCGCGCTTCCTGACCATGCGCGCCAGTGGGATTTGCATAAAAGGGTTGTTGAGGGCTTCCAAGCCGCCGATCTTCTGGATGTCTTCAGTCGCTTCAGCCTCGGCCACGTCGAGCACGTCATCGATGGTTACAATTCCGATCAAGATTCCTGACGAGTCGGTGACGGGCAGGGCCGTCAGATCCTCTCGCTGAAAAACCGAGATGGCGGTTTCCTGATCGTCCGCCGCTTTCAAGGCGACAAACCGATTGTCCATCAAATCAGAGACCAGGGTGCTGGGTGAGGCCAGCAAAATATTTCTGATGCGAATATCGTCAATCAAAGCTCCCGATTGGTTGACGACATAAACGGTAGAAAGCGTTTCACTGTCCTGCCCGTTTTGACGGATATGTTCAAGTACTTCCTCAATCGTCCACTCCGCCCACACCGGAACGTAGTCCGGAGTCATCAAGCGACCAATGCTGTCCTCAGGATAACCGAGCAGCGATACGGCGACGGCGCGCTCTTCATTTGTGAGAAGGGCGAGCATTTGTTTAGTTACCGAAGCTGGCAACTCCTCAAGCAAGTGCGTGCGGTCGTCGGGCGCCATGTCGTTGAGCAAGGCCCCCACTTCCTCTTGGGCCATCGCCTTCAGCAACGATTCCTGCGCCTGGGTGCTCAGATACTCAAAGACAGTTGCGGCGGTTCTGCGTGGCAGGATGCGGAAGACAATGACTTGGTCTTCAACCGGCAGACGGAGTAGTAAACTCGCCAGATCCGCGGGCGACCAGCTATCAAGTCGCGCGCGCAGCGCGGAGAAATCGCGTGCTTCAATGATACTTGCCAGGCCGGCCGCTAAATTGTCGTCCATAAAAACCCTCCAACCATTTCTGACGGGTAAAAGTGTTTACAGATTAAGCCAATGATGTTGTCAAAGTCCGGCTTGAAGAGATTCATGGCGGAGCGGAAGAGATAGGCAAACAACTCGTGTCGCACCCGCCTGATGACTTGATGGCGGACAACGGTAACGATGCGACGCATAAAGTCAAAGTCTCCGATGAACTTGTGACCCGCGCGACGCAAACCGGAGCGGGCGTGACCTTTATCGAAGACGCCGCGCTGTTAGCCGACATTGAGGGCATCGGCGCGACGCTGCGATACAAGGTTTGATCGAGTGCCAGTCATCCCCTGGCGCGAGGCCGGTCCAGCGCGTATGGAAGCAGGTGATAACACCCAAATCGGGCGCGTGCTACCACCCTTTCTCCTAGCTAAACCTACGATTAAGGTGGATACATTATGGCAAACATTCTTATTCTTGGCGGTGGCTTCAGCGGCGTTGCCGCGGCCGAGTCACTCGCAAAGCAATTAACGTCTGATCACCAGATCACGCTGGTTTCGCGTAGTTCGCGATTTGTCGCCCACCCAAGCCTGGTCGATTTTGCCTTCGGGAAGCATGGGATCGACGACATTTCTCATGATTTGCGCGAGACGATGCATGATCGCCGCATCAGGTTCGTCCAAGGCGAGATAGCACGCGTAGACCCCTACGAACGACTAGTGACATTCGCGCACGGCGAAGTAAGGGGTCAGATGCCGTACGACTACCTCATTTTCGCTTTAGGTGGTCGCCTGGCTACAGAGCGCATCACGGGTTTCTACGAGCACGCCCACCACACGCTAACGGTGGAGGCGGCCTTGAAGTTCGGTGAAGCAATTCGTGGTTTCAAAGAAGGACGAGCTGTGATTGGCTACAGCCCGGAGACTCGGCTTGCGGTCCCGGCTTACGAAACGGCGTTCGCACTCTCACGTTTTCTAGAAGATCGGGGCGAACGTGGACGAGCCCAGATCACCATTGTGAGCCCGGAACGAATGGGTGCGGAATCCACAGCGTCAGAGAGGGCATTGCGGAACGCACTAAACGAGCAGAACATCGAATTCCTCCGCGAGGTCTCCATCAATCGCGCCACGGCAAAATCGGTACTAACAAGTCTCGGTGACCGTATTGATTACGACCTGCTGATGCTATTGCCTCCGCTTCGGGGTGCGAGCGCGGTAAGGGGGATGGGAATCACAGACCAAGATGGCTTCATTCGCGTTGATGAAACCATGCGCGTCCGAGGAGTCGAAGGGATGTATGCGGTGGGTGATTGTGCCAGCTTTCCGGGGCCGAAGTTGGGTCATATGGCTGTGTCACAGGGGGAGGTCGCCGCTTCAAATCTCGCCGCCGAGGTCGAGGCGCGTGAACCCAAGGCTCAATATGAACACGAGATGATGCTGGCCTTGGACCAGGAAGCCCAAGATTCAATTTTAAACAAGCAGTTCTGGGTAGATGGCAAAGTCGGTCTAAGAAAGGCAGGCTTCCCGGGTTTGGCCACGGTGTTCCAAAACGTCAACGTCGATTCTCTTACAGGAACTGTCGCAGGCGGGCGTGACCAGAGCGCGCGAGCTGCCGGTCACAGTATGATCTCACTTGCCGGATAAGTATCACTTATGAGTTTTCCTTGCGGCGGACTTCAGATATGCGACTTTCTTTTCTATTGAATATCCCATTAAAGCGGTGGGCAAAGCTGCTCACGGGATTAGCTTGTATCGGTATAGGCATCGCGTTTACGAAACAGGCCAATCTGGGGCTCGGTCCGTGGGACGTTCTCGGCGACGGGTTGGCTCAACTAACCCGAATCCAACTCGGCAGTGCCTCGATCATCGTCGGCGCACTCGTACTGCTGCTTTGGATACCCATTCGTGAAAAGCCGGGGGTCGGCACAGTCGTGAACATTTTGTTAATCGGCGCGTTCACGAACGTTGCCCTCGCGGTCGTCCAAAGCGCGAGCGGGGTTTTGCTTCAAGGCATCTGGCTAATAGCTGGATTACTTCTGGTAGGGCTCGGCAGCGTTTTATATCTCGGCAGCCAACTCGGCGCTGGCCCACGCGACGGTTTAATGCTGGGCTTGAGTAGAAAAACTGGGCGCAGTCTTCATCTGACTCGTACGGCGCTGGAAATCTCCGTCCTCTTAGCCGGATGGTTTTTAGGCGGGGCAGTTGGCGTGGGAACGGTACTCTTTGCTTTAACGATTGGCCCGGTTATTCATTTCATGTCTTTCATAACCGGAGAAGAGCTTGGTAAAGCAAATACATCCAGCGTCGACGTTCGGGGCTGCTGTGGGTACTAGGCGGTCTGCTCGCCGCCTCTCGTCATTTTCGCCGGGAGGTGAATAGCGGAACGCAAGGGTAAAGATGGTCTAACATGATTCGATTCGACAATGAGACTCTGGCGCAAGGTCCAACAGAGCCATCTCAACAATCATTGAGTAACTTACCTGCCTGGCAAACTGCTGCTATAGATGACCCAGCGCGTGCCATCCCGGCCATTGAATTCCGTCGTGTCACATTTTCATATACTGTCGACCGCCACATACTCGATGATGTCAGCTTCCAGGTTATGCGAGGAGAAACCCTGCTTGTTCTAAGCGGCTCTGGCGGCGGCAAATCAACCGTTCTCAAACTTGCGCTGGGTCTTATCAAACCCGACGCCGGACAGATTCTCATCGAGGGTGAAGACATCACGGATTATAGCGAAACCGAACTTAACCGCGTCCGCCGGAATATTGGGATGCAGTTTCAGAACGCCGCTCTTTTCGATTCGCTCACGGTCTATGACAACATCGCCTTCCGCTGTCATGAAAACAACGTTCCAGAGGAAGATGTTGAGCGGGAGGTGCGTCGCCTCCTCAGCTTCGTCAATTTAGAGGATGCGATTGAGATGATGCCAGCAGAATTGTCGGGCGGGATGAGAATCCGCGTCGGCATCGCGCGCGCCCTCGCAGGTCGTCCCCATATCGTCTTGTTGGACGAGCCGACCGCAGGACTCGATCCGCCGACCGCCCGCGCCATCTGTGAACTCGGCATCAAGATGCGAGATTTGAGAGATGTTTCATCAATCTTCGTGACCCATGGGTTGGAGAACGTCCGCTATCTCACCTCAACCTACACGTGTGTTGATGAGAAGGGAGAAGCGGTCTTCATGAAAGAAGAGAATCGTCTGTGTTTGATTAACACTAAGATCATGATGCTTCGTGACGGTCGTATAAACTTCTACGGCAGCGATGAAGAACTATTCAAGCTGGAAGACCCGTATATCAGGGACTTTTTGCTCGCGGAATAAAGCGCCGTAGTGCGCGGTCGCTCTTCAAAGCCTTCAACGAACACAACGGAGTGTTGCACTCGACCGAACAGGATGCTGCACGCCCGCGCTTACTCGAAGGCTCCTCATTGCCATCACCCGCTCCGCTCTTCAATCTTCGCTATCTTCGCCAACCGGCGCAGGTGGCGCTCCTCGCCTGTAAAGTTGGCGTTAACAAACGCTCGCACAAGTTCGAGCGCCAATTCCACTCCTACGATTCTCGCGCCAAGGCAGAGCACATTGATGTTGTCATGTTCGACGCCTGTCGCGCCGAGTAGGTATCGTGACACAGACAGGCGCGCACTTCGCGTAATTTGTTGGCGGCAACACAGGCGCCGACACCGCTGCCGCAAACCAGAATGCCGCGCTCGACAAGCCCTTGCTGGATGCTCTCCCCAACCATCCGCGCATAGTCCGGGTAGTCGTCAGGCGCGGCCGAGTCGTGCGTTCCGAAGTCAATGACTTCGTGCCCCGCGCCCCTCATCTCTTCGATGATGTGCTCATTCAGCGGCACGCCCGCATGGTCGGCTCCGACGGCGATACGCATATATTTCATTCTTGTTTTGGAAAAGGCCTCTAAAAATTCAAACGCTAACTCTCATCGTCCAGGAAAGACTCTTTTGGTGCGAATGCTCCCTCAGCAGAATGTCGAGGTCGTGCGACAAAGCGCAAGCTCCTGATAAACCTCAGGTGTAAATACCCGCAAAATTCAGGTGTTAATACGCTACTTCGCATTAGCCTTCCTGGTTAGTCTAGCACTGTAACAATCGTCATAACGCGACTGACAAGCGGAGCGACCAACATATGGCATTAGGACTAAGCGGACACAAAGCCCTAACGGCACCTGAGACTAGAAAAGTGGCGGGAGAAAATTGGCTGGAAATGTTGAAGCAATGGCTCGTGCAATGTCCGCAATGCTCCGAGGTCCGGTTGGTGGTAGGTGCCCACGAAAACGATCGATACATCTGCAAAGACTGTGGGCATAGTTTCGTCATCGGCATTCAATCGCGGTAAGTCTTGAAGCAAGTGAACACCGATAAATTCAGTTAATTAGGAGAAACAAAAGTTATGTCATACCAAGGTCCAGCGTTAATTAGAGAGCCAGAACTCCGGTGGCCAATAGTTGTCCTGGCCGCCATCATTACCACGATCATCGCCCTAATGATTGCGGGTTTGCACTATGTGGCTATGACCCAGCCCGTGAACTCCTATTCAGGACCGCGTCTGACAAGTGCGTTACGACCGGGAGAAGCGGGGTTCGAACAGATTCGCGAACAAATTGAAATAGCTCAATTACTGGGCACCGAGCAGATACACCCTTTCAATAGTCTCGCGGTAGATCTGACGGCGACCGTCAGAAACAACACTGGACGAACCATAAGCGGGTTAGAGATGCGCGGCGCTATCGTCGACGCGCAAAACTCAACTCTGCGCGAGCGGACGGTGATGGTTATTCCCGCGCGACAAACCGTACTTGAGCCGGGTGAAGCAATCGGTGTGCGCGTTCTGCTCGAAAGCATTAGTAAGGATTCCGAACGAGCAAATATGGTGCTGGAAGTTACAGGCGTACGTTTTTGATCGATTCGGAGATTGATGCAAGGGACATTAACAATTGAGATTGCGGAGGAATTGAGTCGTGGAAGCAGTGGTTGAACAAGCTGGCACAGATCTATCGGCCGTAATGCCGAATCTCGTGAGTACTATGCGCAGAGCCATGGTGCGAATCTTCGGATGCTGGCACGTAAACATGAGTCGCCCGTTTAGCCGAGGGAATGAGACTTACCGAACGTGTGTAGGTTGTGGCGCTCGGCGCCGGTTCGATTTGGAACAATGGGAAATGGTCGGCTCTTTTTACTACCCAGAGCGCAATTTTGCTTTGTATGCCACGGCGCGTTGAGCAGTGCTAGCGTTGGGATCCGAGAACCTTTGATTTGTGGAGAGAGCAACATGTCATTGCAAATAGCCAAAAATGAACAGAGTTTTGCAAGGCCGTCACACGCTATGTCTGACGCACAGGATCAGAATAAAGGTATCAAGGTCTTGATTCCTTACGACGGCTCTGAGAACGCCGAAATGGCCTTGCACGATTTGAGAAGGGCGGGACTGCCGCAAAAACTTGACGCCATCGTGGCAGTGACGAATGTGTGGCTACCTTTATCGCCCTACGAGATTACTCGCGCTGTCAGCGCTCGTCGAATGAAGGTACTCACGGCAGGGGCGTCTTCGTTTGCCCCAGCGTTAAGGGATCATGAAGAGCAACGGGTCTTGTCACTTGAGGCTGAACGGCGAATTAGTTCCATCTTCCCTTCGGGTACGGTAAGAGCTGAGACCATGCAGGATACCGCGACCGTTGCGAATGAGATTTTAGGGAAAGCTAAACAGTGGGAAGCCGAACTTATAATCGTGGGGTCAAACACCAGTCCTTCGCCGGACATAACTGATTACGCTGGACCAGCGCTAAAAGTGGCTCGAGAGGCACATTGCTCGGTACGCATTGCCCGACCCTCTGGTGGAAGGGATGATTCTCCAATACGGATCATCGTCGGCTTAAATGGATCTGCTGCCTTAGCGGGCCGAGTGATTGACGCGGTGGCGGATCGGACTTGGCCACCGGCAAGCGAGACACGCTTAGTGGCGGTGCGTAGGGTAGGCCCGCGCGACCCCAGCAAGGATGCCGAAGTCACTGCGATGTTGGACGAGGCCGCAAAAGAATTGCGGGCGAAGGGTCTAACGGTTTCAATCGCCATTAGGGATGGGAAACCGCAAGACGTGCTCCTTAATGAGGCACGCGAGTTCGCGGCTGATTGCATATTCATCGACTCTCGCGGATTAGGCCACGAGTTAGACGGTGGCTATGACCGACTGGGCCTTGGCAAAGCTGCAGAGGCGCTTGTCTTGGGAGCGCACTGCTCGGTTGAGGTTGTGCGCGAGAAAAACCTTAGTGATCAATACTTGAAACCCGCAGCCTAATTGCGGTGCGCTGAGTCTTTGAGAGTCTTGGCAGTTGGTTTTGATGGAGGGAACGAAATGAAACTCTTGCTTGCAGTGGATTCGATTACGACTTTGGATATTCTTCTTGATGAGATGATGACTCGCTCGTGGCCCAGTGGAACGGAGGCCCGTGTGCTCTCGATCATTGAGGATGGTGAAGTCTCACTTGAAACGTGGGGCGAAGAGGGTTACGGCGTGGCCGCTGTACGGCAAGAGATGCGAAGACGAGGAGAGCAAATTGCGGCACTGGCCAGCGACCGTCTAAAAGCCATCGGTATTTACGCTGAGGTCACTGTGATGCGAGGAAATCCGGCCGTGCTGATCCCCGTCGCAGCCCGAAAATGGTCAGCCGACTTGATTTTCATTCGTGCACACAATCGCACCGATTTTAGGAATTGGTTGCTCGGTAGCGTAGCGCAGTCGGTGGTCGAAAGTGCGCCTTGTTCAGTTGAGATTGTTCGTTCGACGCAAACGGATCAAGTTAGTACCGGCGCCGGCATGAGAATCATAGTGGCTACCGATGGGTCGGGTGTGTCATTAGCTGCGGCTAAGGCTGTCGCGGAAGCTAATTGGCCCGCAGACTCCGAAGTGAAGATTGTCAGTGTGATTGATCCGATAATTTATTCACTGGAGGAGATTGGATTGTCACGGGACAAGCGAACACAGCGAGCGCACCGGGCAATTGGCCAGGCAAACTGCCTCTTAAAGGACACGTCGCTTAAGGTTTCAGGAGAAGTTATCGCCGGCACGATCGTGCGACAAATCATTGATCGGGCGAAGAGTTGGAATGCTGATCTCATTGTCCTTGGGACACATCAGCGTCGGGGACTAAAACGGCTGCTGCTCGGCAGCACTTCGACATCCGTTGCAAACCGGGCGCATTGTTCTGTCAGAGTGATTCGGCAAGACGTTTCGCGGAACAAAGAATCATTGTCTCACCAACCAGGTCCATCTGCGCGGAGTTTGGGCTCGGTGTACAGGTTTGAAGAGAGTCTGGGCTGGAAGAAGGCGGCATAACTGTCGAAGCCCTCAGCAATAGAAAACAATCTCAGTATTAAGGATAGGAAAATAGACCATGAGGAAGAGATCGCAAAAGCCAGGGAACATATACATAACCGAACCGGACTATCAACGTCTTAGCGGATTGATCGAGACTACCCGCGAGCGCAACGGTGTCGACAGAGAATACCTGAACAAGTTGGAAGCTGAGCTGGATCGTGCAGAGATCGTTGATCCGAAACATGTCTCGGCCGATGTAATCACGATGCGTTCGAAAGTTCGCTTGAAGGATCTAGTGAGCGGTGAAGCGAACACCTATTCATTGGTGTTTCCAACCGAGGCGAACTTTAGCGAAGGTAAGATTTCTATTCTGGCACCCATTGGTACGGCTATCTTGGGTTACAAGCGGGGAGACACAATTGAGTGGCCCGTACCCTCAGGTGTGCGCCGGCTTAAGGTTGACGAGGTCCTTTATCAGCCGGAGGCTGCAGGAAACTACGAGCTCTAATGCCACCGGTCAGTCTTGAAGAGACGGCTCTCACGTGACATGCTGAAAATGTTTTGGAGCGCCTTGAGCCTTTAGGACTGCTGATGAAGGTATTGAAGTATGAAGCTATTGATTGCGGTTGATTCGGCGATTTCGACCGAAGTGCTCGTTGGCGCGGTGGGAGTGCGCCCGTGGCCCGCCGGTACGACGGCCCATGTGCTTTCGGTTGTCGTGGACGCCGATGTTCCGCTGGAGGTGTGGCGCGAGTTTGGGTATGGAAAGGACACCGTGCGGCGGGAGATGGAGAAACGGGGCAACCAAATAACCAACCTCGCCGTTGAGCGCCTAAAGGAACTCGGCATTCCTGCGGAAGTGCTGGTGACGAGGGGAGACCCGCGATTTCTCATTCCGTTCTTCGCGCGTAAATGGTCGTCGGACTTAGTTTTAGTGCGGGCTCACGTCCGCAAGGACTTTGAACACTGGATGGTTGGCAGCGTCGCCAGGGCGGTAGTGACTTCCGCTCCTTGCACAGTCCAGATTGTGCGCAACCAGACGAAAGACCACGCTCACACTTTGGACAGCGCGCGACGCGTGCTCCTCGCAACTGACGGTTCGGAGACTTCGATGGCGGCGGCCCAAGCCCTCGCCGGACGACCTTGGCCCAAAGGAAGCGAGTTCAGGATTGTGAGCGTCGAAGAGCCGTGGGCACTCAACCGCTCCAACGTTCGAGACAATGCGCAGGCTCAACAAGCGATCACCAGCGCCGAGCAAGCACTGGCCTCCGCAGGGTTGAAAGCGGTCGGGATGGTACTCTCCGGCAACACGAAAGACGTGATTCTTGAAGAAGCGAAAAAATGGGCTGCCGATCTTATAGTCGTCGGTTCACACGGGCGGCGCGGTTTCAAGCGATTCCTGTTAGGGAGCGTCTCCGAGGCGGTATCGATGAACGCCCATTGTTCGGTCGTGGTCGTGCGCGATCCCGCGCGGCGCTCTCGAAGAAGTCGGGCATGAGGTTCACGCTAATTCTCACTCAGCGGGGACCTTGGCACTTCCATACAAACCCCCTAAGTTTTCGCCGCAACATAATCGAAGAGCCGCAGCCCTTGCACGTCGCACATTGAGCGTGGCTCATTTCCGAGAAGGCTTGCGCCTCTTTGTTGGAGATGCGGGTTTGCCGACGGTCGAGTTTTTGCGCTGAGAAGATTGTTTCTTACCCTTGCCCTTATCTTCGTTCGTTAGGCAAGTGTCGTCCGTGGTTGTTGTGTCGGGGACAATCGCCCCACCCTCGTTCTCCCACCGGTCAAGCATTTTCTTCTTTAGACGTTTTCTAGCGATCGGATCAGGCATCACTGAATCTCCTTCCTCTGCTCATTGCTTAAATCGAGTGCCGATTTATCGCTGTTGCGTCCTGTTCTTCAACTTGGCAGCGGGCCTTTGCCATCGCAGACTGCCTATGGATTTGAATTTACTAACGCTTAACGCGCCGCGCTTATTCCGGGCTTTTGACCCTGGGACTTTCAGAGCTGCTTCAATCTTAGGTCTTTGCGCCTCGTGAATCTCGAGAGCGTTAAACTCATGATCAAGTAATACCATCAGTACCGCGTCCCAGTCGTGCTTGGTTTGAATCGATCCAAGTTTCTGGCTTCGCTTACAATTCTCTTGTAAACACCGTCCTTTAATCTGCAATTTTTTCGTCGCACGACCAACCCGTTCAATCGCATCATATCCGGCCTGCCTCGCTGGAGTAAGTTCAACACCAAGAATTCGCGCCGCCTCGTACTCAGCAACTTCTCCGGTTACACCAAGCGGCTTTCCAGTAAGCGAGTAATACTCACGCGCTAGCAACTTGGCTTCCTTCAATAATCGCATTACACGACGATCATTACTCATGATTTAAACCGATTTGACTGATGCTCAAACTTGCGCTGCCGTCAACTGATTGCGATGAGCGTGTTTCAACTTCGTTCTGTTACCGCAGTATCGGAAAGCAGCTCTATCAGCTAACCTTTTGTGATTCTCTAAGCCTTCCTCGAACTCTGAAGCGTATGGAAGATTTCGGGCCACCCTTGACCGCCGAGAGCTCTCTCTTGGGTGTATCGGTACCTCAAAATGATTTGTTTGATGTCGCCAGGGACATTTGAATCTAACAATGTGTCGAGTTCCGGTGAGAGTTCAGCCAGAGCCTCGTGACATATTGCATCGGTGATGAGAGAGCCTAGAATTCGGTCTAGTTCAGGAACCAGATTGAGCAATTCGTGTCGGCGCTGGTGTCCCGAAAATCTAACCACCAATCGGATAGTCTGTTTCAGCCGACCGTATAACTTGTGACGCCCGCCCTTGCCGAGCTGGCCTTCGTGCGCTCCCTTTAGTAATCTGACTGCCATTTCGCCCGCCGCATCGATGTCGGCTACAACCAGGCGCTCAATCACTGGACGAAGTGAATAGAGACGCTGGGCATCAGGGGGAGGACTCAAGGCGATGTCTAAGGCTCTCATCGCCTGATCACGTATGTCACTGGTAGAGTCAGTAACTACGTTCGCAATCGCTAACAAGGCTCTCCTTCGCAGATCCAAATTCGCGCCTCGCGCCAAAGGCTCTAATACTTCAAACACTTCGTCGACGTCATAGTTCATTCCGGCCGTAGAGCGTCCAATGATCGCCAGAAGGGGACCGCGCACCCGCGGATCAACCTCGCTCTTCATAAGCTTCAAAAGCTCGGCCAGTTTATGTACGGGCTCAGTACCTCGTTTCAGAAGATCTTCCCAAACAAGGATGGCATATCGCCTCTGTTGCGGCTTCTTATTGGACCGGAGGATGTTCAAACAGAGGTCGCTTACTTGCATTGACCATTTCTGAAATTCGGGCGGTGACGGCGACGGAATAACCTCGAGTGCGCGCATAATGTGAGCCACATCCTCAGTCGCCAAGGCAATGTCAAAGAAAGCATCCATCAGACGTTGTGAGGTCAGAATCCTTTTCATCAAGCTTGGCAATATGACTTTGGAGATTGCCTTCAAGTGCGCGGTGGGATTTTTTTTCAGTAAGGCGATTGCTACCTCAGGACCAGGGTGTTCAATGAAATAGCCGTCCCCAAAGACAATCGCTAATCGATCCTGATTGAGCCAGAGGTTTTGCTCGGCGAAGAGATCGCTAGGAATCAAAAATGAAATGCCAGGAGCCGATAGATTTGTGTAGCGAATCGCTTCCACGTACGGAGCTCTGCTTGTCCATTCGCCCCCTTCAGTGGTGAAGCTAGTCACGATGTGACGCGGCAGGTACGCCAAGGAATCTGTTGGAGCGATTGATTGATCCCAGGCTGTCAACCATTCGGGAAGAACATGGTCGATCCAAAGAGAACGGTTGTAGTGATTGGGCTCGTTTTCAAAATGACTAATGGCATCTGCGGCTTGTGCTTCATCTCTCTTAGCCAGCACGACAGGCAATCCCCTAATTCTCGTAACGGCGCGCACTTTCTGATCAGTAGCATCGATTTCCAAGAGTATCGAGGAGATTGGCCTCCCGTTAGCACTCCACTCCTCCGCCCAAAGTTTGCCGATTGAGCCGGCAAGTTCGCGAAAATCTCTGGCTTGGTCCAAAGTGAATCCGGTCATGGCCTCTTCGAATCGTGAAGCAATCGTTTCACGGCCGAAGAGACTTGCATTCTCAACCAAGAAATTGACAACTGAGATTGCCAGTTCGCGCCCGCCGCTATGAGGAAGCGAAGCCCCGCACAACTCAATCAAGTGACGCCAGCACCAAATCGCGTCAAAGAAAGATGTTACCGTAACAACGTCGAGTAGTTTCCGGCCAAGAGTGCTGGAATTCTCCTGACTGAAAACCCAAGTGGTGAGCTGTTTCTGATCGAAGAATTCTGAGACGCGTTTCCAGTCTCGGGGAACCAGCCGCTTGAGCAGGTCAAGAAGATGATCTTTGGTTCGAAGACTACCAGTGTCCCAAATAATATTTAGTTCATCAAACAGGTCCGCGAGTCGGGAATTCGGAATGTTCGGCGCGAGTTCGAGAAATCTGATCTGTATCGCCTCGTCTGATTTTCCCAAAGCCGTCCGAGCAGCTTCCCTTATCAAGTCGGACACACGGCGCCTGTGACAATAAACATACAGAGCTGACATCAGAGCCGAAAGCGAGGTGCTCTCAAACAACCCGACAATCGCCGATTCAGCCTGAGCTTCTAGGGTGCGATCTGAATCGTCAGCCAGTAGCAGCGCCTGTTCGTATATAGGAGTGATAAATAGATCGTCTCTACGAGTGCGCAATCGTTCCTGAATCAACGCTAAAGGTTCGGACTTAAACCTTCGGAGTAAGCCCCGAGCCGCACTGTGTTCAAAAAAAGTTTGGTGGAAAAACGATATGAGTCCTGTGTTTGACGAATGAAGCACTCCCCGCGAGATTAAGGCTTCCAGATGATCGCTTGTAACACCCATTTCCTCGAGAAATCGCTTGATTCGTTCACCGGATATTTCGGGACTCCCCTCTGCCAGCATGGCGAGGGCGACCAACTCTGCGGCGTGATCGGAGTTGACCGCTGTCGCACTAAACGGGCTACCGGCTCTCAGGTCGCGTTCCACTCGATGAGTCCAATACTGCTGATACAGTTCGAAGACATTAATATCGGGTGGGATTCTGGACGGCGCATAAATTGTAAACAGCATGCGCAAGGTAAGAGGATTTTCGCAGACCTCTCGCAAGGGCAATCCACGAGCTACCGATTCAAGTATGGCCGCCACCTGTTCGGCGTTGGATGCCTCCCGTGCTTCCAAGTAGAATCGGTTGACATGCTTCGTTATTGCTTCTTCCAGTTCAACGCCCTCGTAATCAAGTAGCGTTACTCTCCTAAACTCAAATGCGTTGAGACGCGATACCTCTTGGGGTCGGGTGCTAAGGATTGTATGGCATCCAAGGCCATCTAACTTCAGAACGAGTCCGACAAGAAAATCTCGGCTGGGTTCATCGTGCAGAAGTAGATCAACGGTATCTACTAACAACAGTGGGCGCCGACCAGTTCTCATACTCTGCGCCACGGCTTGAGCAATCATATCGGATGACAGACTATTGCTGGATCTATCTTCACGAAGCGACGCGACCAACATCGTGGACTTAATGAACCACGGTTCCCAAAGATCCCTGCCGCTCAGTGAAGAATAGAGATGCCACAGGAGACTCGTTTTTCCTCTGCCTGCTTCGCCGATCACGACAATGGGCTTACGACGATCTTCCGAGACATTCAGATGGTCCACGACTTTCTCTTCGGCAAAGCGCGATACATAGAGGTCTTGATCCAAGTAGACATTTCCACCGAGCGCCGTTTCGGTAACCACCAACTTTGCATCGGCCGCAGCGATAGAACTAGCAAGTCGCAGTTCCTCAAGCGCCTTAGACCCAGTCTCGCTAACTGCCGGTGGAACTTTATCTGCATAGCGCGGACTCTCATCCCTGGGAACAGCTCCCGATGAGATCAATGCATGAGCAAAACTTGCCGCCGAATGACAGGCATACTCCGTCCAATTGTCATCTCGCTTGAAACCTACGATGTCGCTGAGTCCTCTAATCGCCAGAATTGGATATTCCCGCTGTCTGCGGCGAGCGGCCCTATAGACGCCAGCAAGTTCCATTTCTACATTGACGATATGACGTGCTGTCCTGCGCCATTCCTGCAGAATCTGTGCATCCTTGATTAGCCGATCGCTAGAAGCAGTTGGGCCGGTGGTGAACAAAGGTTGGCGAGTAACCGCCCCATCTGGGAAGTGAAACATTACACTCTTCTTGACTTTCTCAATCCACTCGTCACTCCCGTAGAAGTTTTCCTCCGCCAGAGATACGGCCGGCTGAATCATCCCGATCCGGTCTTCTTCGTTCCAGCCACGAAAGTCTCCTCGAATCTCGTGTGCCGCGAGCACGGCCAACAAGTCCTGCGCCACTTTGTGCATGGGGCCGCCAGTAACCCCGTATTCCGTAGGTTCATCCTGAATTCGGGCCTCTATCGTAAAATCATGGAGTCTGGTCGCCAGAACAACGTCGCCAAGGGTGAACTCCCGCGCTGGAACGCCACCCGCGATTCCCAACAGTACCAGCCAATCTGGATCAAGATCTTCAATCAAGTCTCGCGCAGCATTTTGCGCTTCGCCTTCGCCCTGCTCGGAGGTACGGACCACTACCACTGCCCTTGTTTCCCCCGAGTTAAGAGTTACGGTGGAAAGGCTGTACCTCCGTTCTCCGTCGACCAGATCGGTGGGTGGAAAGCGTTGCAGCGCAGCTCTGAATTCATCGTCGCGAATTGTGATTATCGCGAAGTCAACTTGGCCCTTAATCTCGGTCGTCTTCATCGGGTCAGCACTAATTCAGTTCGCAAAGTAGATGGACTTAATCTTACCGCAGATTATCAGTAGCCCTAACGGAACGAGGCCGACACTTAGGGGTTCGGGAATCGATTAAACTAAACTAGTCACGATTGAACGCCTAAAGCGGGCGAGTCAGGCGAAAGCGCTTATGGCATCTCAATGGTATGACGTTTCATGTCGGCACTGCGGTGGGGATATCCATGTCCATGAAGACTGGAGCGATGTCCCGGAGTACCACAAAGAGTGCGCTTGGTACGAAGAGAGTTGTGAAATTTGCGGTGGTTCGATGCAAATACATCGAGACTGGGACAATCCACCGAAAGTGCACAAAGAGTGTCGCGAGCGCGCCGCCGCTAAGTGGCACCACGAATCATGCCGGCACTGCGGCGAGTCAATCAAATACCATGAGGACTGGGACAATGTGCCTGATTACCATAAGGACTGTGCCTGGTTTACGACCAGCTGCGATATCTGTGGCAGCTCGCTAAAGATTCACCGTGATTGGGATAACCCACCAACGGCTCATAAAGAGTGTCGTGCGAAAGAAGCCGCCAAGTGGCATTACAAAACATGCAGGCACTGCGGTAGTTCTATTAAATACCATCAGGACTGGGATAACGTTCCCGATTATCACAAGGAATGTGCATGGTATGAAAAAGCGTGTGATATCTGTCAACGGTCGATGAAAATCCATCGCGCTTGGGACAATCCTCCAACTGCCCACAAGGAGTGCATCGCAGCTCGTGCGGCAAAATGGTACGAAAAGTCATGTAAGCAATGTGGGCGCTCCATGCGCGTCCATAAGGATTGGAGTAATCCACCTGATTACCACAAGGAATGCGAGTGGTACGAGAAATCGTGTGAGATCTGCGGCCGGGGCCTAAAGGTTCATCGCAATTGGACAAACTTACCGCGCTCGCACAAGGAGTGCCTCGAGCGCTTTGCGGCAAAGAACGGCAATTGCTCACAGTGTGGGAAGTCCTTCACAGTCTCTACCGGTCTTCAGTTGAAGTGTCGCGAAAAGGGTTGGGACCTGCCCAACAGGTGTCAGGAGTGCAAGCACGATGCGTTGCTCATTAAGGGAGCTGTTGGTGCATTAAGAGATCAGTTTCCATTTGCTCTGGAAACGACAATTGAACAACGTGGCTTAATCTTTACCGATAAGGTTGCTGTCGTCAGAAGCAAGAAAACGGGAGAAGTGGTTGCCGAGGTTAAGATGAGCGACGAAGGGTTCTTTTCCGTTCACAGAGTCGCCACCGCAGTCGACATGAAAACCGGGGAGAAGCTTTCCAAAACACGGGATGGAACGGAAGGGCTCTTCTTTCCGAAACGTACTGCCGACACGCGGGATGCGAAGTCCGGTGAACGAACCCATCGCACCAAAATGGTGGAACGGGGAATCCTCTTTCCGAAGCGCCTGGCCGAAACGCGCAACGAAAATTCCGATTCCATAAATGTTACGCGAACGAAAGAGAAGGGCATCTTTTTTAAGAAGAAAGTTTCGGAGACCGATAAAGATGGCTGAATACATGTCGAGGAGATCAGAGGTTCAATGGCGTAATTTGGAAAGAGGACACTTCCATGTCGGTACCAATAACTTCATAGCAAAGCGTGCGAGCGAGTGACCATTGCGACGGTCGCTCCCACATATCAACAACCGTCTGAAATGGCGGTCTTGTTTGTTCCAGCCAATTCAGCATCTGAGCCCAACCTTGACGATCAATCGAAATCCTATGTTGGTCTACTAGGAAGACGATAGGGCCAACCTTCGCGCGATAACGAGCAACTCTACTGCCCAGATCAATCAGCACCCGCGAACGTTCACCACCTGATAAAGAGTCCAGCGACTGGTATCCGGATTTTCCAATGCGTACTAGTAGAGCCTCTGAGTTGAAGTCATACTCATACCCAAACACTGATTCATCTGTCGGGCTACCCTCAATACATGATCGCAGCTCTGCGTCACTGATTCCAAAATAACGCGCAAGACGTTGTTCAGGAGCCTTCAAGGGAGAAGAGTTACTGTCGAGCGGTTTTCCGACTACGATTGTACTAATCGCCGGCGAGAAGACTGGAATGGGTGAATCTCCAAGCGAGAGCGCGGCACCAGTCCTCTTCGCCGTAATGATAAATTCTCGGTTATCCGACAGTTTTAGTCTCACACGACCGCGATTCGTGAACACTCGCGGAGGGTCATGTTTGACAGTGACTACCCAAGGTCGTTCATCAGGTAGCGAGATCCGATCAATTTCTTCCTCATAAGCTTCACTGGGTGGTTGGCGCGTTCGTTTAAATTCTTCATGACTACTGAAGAGATTCAGTAGCTCGCCTACTGTGTGGCTCAGTCTGCTGGAGCCAAGAACTGACGTTAGCGCTCCGAACGTCATATTTGCCTGACCGCGTACGCCGGCAAAGTCCACGATTTTTAGTTGACGTAAAGGATAGACTCGTCGGTTCTGGATTGACGCGTGATCAGTTCCCGTTAGCGACTCGTGAAATTCCTTCCAACAACGTAGGAGTTCGACAGGAAACATGGCCACATTCTCGTTCTTATCGACTCTGTCGGCACAAGTCGCGCACAGCCAGATACCATTGTTTGGATGAGCTCTCTGCTCGTTAGTCAGCGATGAGTCAAATCGAGGGCCTCCGTCCGACGCAGCCGTAATGTGACAAGCCTTTCCTAAAACGGTTGAGCCGCCCGCGCCATTGTCGGATGGACCACTTGTTGGTCGGCCGCAGTTAGGATTTGAGCAGCGCTGGCCGGCGCGTTCTGCCAATATTCTCCGAACCGATGGGCTAAATTTGTCCGTCATAGGCGTCTCTATTGTTGCAGTGATATATGAAATTGTATAACAAGACGTACCGACGATTGTGAACTGGGAGATAAACCATGCAACTTCAACAGGAAATTCGTATTTCTGATCAGGGTTCGCGCAGCTACGCAAGGGCTACTGCCTGCAACTTATATATTGAGCAGAGGTTGTTCGGTTATCGAATGAACTTCAATTTCACGATTGAGGTGTATCCGCGTGAAAATGGCAATCCTGTTTCTCTACTGAATTGGGAAATGGACTTATATTTCAAGGAACGTGAGCCGCCAGTTTTGGTTGGCAGGATGCTTTCTGAATTAAGGGAACATCCTCGTGAATTGCGACATGGATTTACACTCAGCAGGTATCTTGACTTGAGAGCCGATGAATTCGTTCAACTAGTCGATAAGTCGCACCGAGGCGATGTTACGTTCGAGTTTCGGGCGACACCCCAACTCTCATGTATTCCACATAACGGGAACACCGAAAGCGGCCGGTTGGTGATCCCACACTCCAGGTGGTTGGAGCTTCTGAATCAGACCGGTATGGATCGGTTTGAGTTGATATCTATCCGTATTCCAGTTGCTTCTAGTCATCTCCACACGCCGTTTGTTGAGGCCGTAGCCAAGATTCGCGAAGCCGAACGTCAGTACACACGAGGCGACTGGAATGGAGCGGCTTCTTCATGTCGTAGCGCTTGGAGAACTGTATTGTCCAGCGCACCTCCCGGTGTTTCTCCTTTCGAACACCTATTGGCGCCAGTTGTCGGTGATCCCAGGCGCAAGGCTTTTGCGACGGCGCTTATAAAAGGCTTGAATGACGTAGCGAACGAAGCTGTGCATCTTGAGGGCGATGTCAAAAAGAAAACACTTCCGGCCGATTTGAGTCCGGAGGACGCTCTGTTATGCATTCATTGGTATGCTGCGGTGATCGGTTACTTGTCATCCTTGTGAGATTTTGTTGATTGCATTTTGCATTGAGGGCTCATCTGTGGAAAAACCAAAATACCTTCGGCTCGAGGAGCAAAACCTGCATGACTGGGCATTCAATCGTCCTGCGGAGTGGGAATTTTTGGATCGTAAGTTAGAGCGCGTCGAATCAATTGAACGAGAAGGTGATAGGGAAAGGACGATCCAAGGCTGTATTGAGATTATTAATTCCTGCTCAGAGTACCTACCCGCGCTAAATAAGCTGGGACTCTTGTACAAACAAGACGGAAGGCTAGATGCTGCTTCGGACATTTTCGGGAGCGCCGTCGCGATCGGTTTAGCTTGCTTGCCTAAGAAGTTTGAAATCGGTACGGATTTGATTCCCTGGCATTGGGCAGATAATCGCGCTTTCTTGCTAGCCTGTGAACACTTGGGTCTGTGTCATCTGGAGAGTGCTCTTGAGCAATTTGAGTATTCTCTAAAAATAAATCCCGATTGCCATGGCATTAATGAGTTGGTTCTAAAGCTGCGTGAGGTATGCAGGTCAATAACATATAGGGAATGATGACCCGTCGGCTACGACATAATAATGACAGACAAACTTCTTATCATTCCTCCCGAGAAGATCACACTCGATACACATCGACAACATCCCGAAATCTCACTCGAGCAATATGTTCGCGCTAAATCGCTTACTACCGCAGATAAGGTGTTGGCTCGGAAAGTAATCTACTTAGACACGCGCTACTGGATCTTGTTGCGGGACGTGGTTCTCGATCGTTCGTCTGATACAACACTTGACAAGATACTTTCGAAGCTCCGCTGTTTGGTTGCTGACGGTATGGTTATTTGTCCAATTAACGCCGATATTTTGACGGAATTGTTGAAACAAAATGATGAGGCGACAAGACTTGCGATGGCGCAGCTTATCGATGAGCTTTCGCTCGGTACGGCCTTGCAAAGTGAGGAGGAACGAGTTGGCACCGAGTTAATGCATTGCGTTCAGCTATATGTTCGCGGTCCAGCAGCGCTTGAGGCGCTGGAGCGACTCGTCTGGACATCCCCTTCCTACGTACTTGGTTATGTTTTTCCAATTACTGATTTCTTTTCCGATGAAGAAATGTTGGCATGTCAGAAGGCATTCACCGATTACTTGTGGGATTTTCCGCTTGCCGATGCGATCTCAATGCTTCCGCCACTTCCAGAAGAGATGACTGCGCGATGGAACGCCATCGCAGATAAGTTGAATAGCGAGATTAAGCAGCACGATCTTCAGGGCTCAACCATTCGTCAAGCTCCACGTAGACGAACTCAAGGGCGGACTGAATGGCTATCTCCCCACACTCACAAAAATTTTCAGCCATCTCTATGAAAAAGAAGTCGGCGTCGCGCCCACCGAAAAAGGACGCGTTCAATTCGAGGACGCTGCTCATGGGTTGATAGGAATTCTTGGAGAGGCACTGCGAACAGGTAAACTTGGGGGGCAGTTACCTTCATTGGTTATTAAAGCTGGACTACACGCTGGTTTCAGGCGAAACCGGGGAAGACAATTTACAGGTAATGACTTACATGACTTCGGACATGCGAGCGCGGCCCTGGCATACTGCCACTATTTTGCAACTGACAAGAGGTTGCATCACCTCGTATCAAACGATTTAAAGTTCGATCAGCGGTATGACGTAACAGTGGTGTCTGAACCTTCTCAGTTCCTCGGGCTAATCGAAACTCTGTGAACGATCCGCGTATACATAGATAGAGTGCAATCAGCAACATCTTATAGATCAGGCTGGAGGGTAGCGTGAGTTCCAGAGCAGACAACTTTTTTGAGTACTGCGTTAGCGTTGCTAAGGAATTTCAGTCACGCATGAGCAGGATGCGTGTGTTCGTGCAGCACAACTTATCCACAGGCACGGCTAATGAAGTGATTTTGCGGGAGTTTTTGTCCAATCACGCGCCGGGCAAATTTCATGTCGGACAAGGCTTCATCTGCGATCCCTCAGACAAACGGTGGGTGAGTAAGCAGTGTGACATTCTGGTATACGACAAGAATCACTATCCAATTGTCTATGCCGACGGCTCAATTAAAGTCGTTTGGCCCAGATCCGTCGCAATGGTAATAGAGGTAAAGACCATTCTCTCCAAAAAGGATATCGCATCTGCTTTAGAGAACATCGTTTCGGCAAAGCGATTAAATGCGAGCATCGTAGGATTGATATTCGCCTTTCAGTCCCCCAGCCTCGCCACTGTGATCAAGCATCTTGAAGCTTACCCGGATCACATCTCCGAAGATCTGTCGCCTACTGCAATATTGCTTCTAGATAAGGGGGTAATAATTCATAGTTGGGGATGGGCTCGCGATCGAAAACTCGACATGAACAAGCCGGAGCGTTGGAGAAATTATGCCATTCGTTCGGGCAAGAAGGATCGTGGGGCGGTGGTTATGGCCTTTCTGCTGTTACTGTTCTTTCAAGTGGTACAACTCGGGAGTAACGAGGCAGATTTTATTAATGCGCTGAATGATATGTTCGAAAAGTACACGGAGAAGAAGTGGGATGACATTGATATAGGTATGCCTCCGGAGGACAGCATCGTTGCGAACTAACAGGACCTCACGATCAAGCTGAAGCGTGACCCGCCACTCAGACTGCGCGCCGAACGTCGCAGTCACAACATCAAAATCAACATCAGTAAGAATCTGCCGAAATTGAGTTCACTGGCCGGTAAATAGGGCTTCGAAAGCGCAGGCCAGCCGCACCCAAAAATGGGCGAGGAAGAGTCCATGGCAACATTTGAATGGCCGGTGGGGTACACTTCCACCTTAAAACAGCTCGTTACCGTCCGTTAATCATGGACCAGCTACTACTGCCCTATCTCCAGGCGACCGAAGAGACGGAGAGGCAACGACACCTCGACGAGCTGCTTTTAGTTTATTCGGCGCCGGTTGTGAGACAAGCACTTCGGCGGAAACTTGGGTTCTACGTCACTCAGCTCGGAATAAATCCTCACAATCAAGATGCCGAAGACCTCTACCAGGAAATCATGACCAAGATTTTGCAGATGCTGCACGATCTTGGAACTTCTACGACTAAGACTGACATAGAAAACCTCAGACAGTATGTCGCCGGCATTGCCTCCAACGCCTGTAATGATGTACTGCGCACAAAATCGCCGGCGCGAGCGCGGCTGAAGAACAACCTTCGCTTTATTCTGAGTCAGCATAGAGATTTAGTTGTTTGGAAAATCGGGGAGGAAACGGTATGCGGCTTTCGTACGTGGCGGGATAGTAACAAGCGCTCATCGCCGGAGACACGGCTGGTTAATATCGAGGAGAGACTAGCGACCTTTCAGTCAACTCGATTTCCAAGAGAGAACCTCAAACAGGTGCCTCTCACGAAGATATTAGCTGAACTATTTCAATGGATGGATGGCCCAATCGAGCTTGATGTGGTTGTCAACATCATAGCTTCGCTGCTTGAGGTAAAGGATTATCCAGTTGAATCCGTCGATGACGCGAGACTCGAAGATATTGAAACACGTATAGCCCACAGTACCTTAAGCAGCAGTTCTCGCTTAGAAGAGCAAGCTTTACTTCGCCGCCTTTGGCAAGAACTGAAGGAGCTAAGCTCGGACCAACGCGATGTCTTTTGCTTCGGCTTTGAGGATAGCAGCGGTAGGGATCTGTTCACCGTCTTGCTCGAAGCCGAAATTGTAAACTTTGAGCAACTCGCACGAGAACTCGGAAGGTCAACCGAAACAATTGTGCGACTTTGGTCGAAAATGCCCATGGATGATGAAGCAATCGCTCATGAACTAAAAACCACCCGCCCACAGGTGTACAAGTGGCGTTTTCGTGGGCTTCGGCGACTTCAAAAGGGGTTACTACCGTTTGCAGGCGAGAAATGATTTCGCGTGAGTGGAATTTCAGCGACCATCTCCCGTCTAAGACCTTTAGAGAACAGATAGTATGCCGAACAGTGAGATGACCGAGCACATTTCAACAGCAAAAATGGAGCTTTTTGGTGCACGAGGCCTCGAGGAGGCTGAGCTATCCAAGGTTGCCCGCCACATAGTCGACTGCTCCGATTGTAGCCGGCAATTCGTCTCGACGCTCAGCCGGCAAAAGGGAGCTACGGCCGTTCGCTTCACATTGGCCCCCGAATTCTGGTTAAGGCACGAACATATCGATTATGAGCGACTGGTCGAGTTTGCCGATGACAGGCTAGAGGCCGCTGACCATGAGTTGATCGATGCTCACCTCAAAGTGTGCTCAACGTGTAAGGAAGATGTCCGGAGCTTTCTGGCTTTCCGGGAACAGATCGCTCCGCAATTCAGAGTTTCTTACGCCCCGGCGGAGCAAGCACCGGTCCGCGAGCGATTGTCTTGGGTCGGTTGGTGGCGTGGTTTGGCGTTAAAGCCCATTTACTCGACATTACTCATTGTACTGGGAATCGCCTTACTGGTTGGAGGCGTGCTCTTGCTTAACCGAAGGTTAGTAAACCAGCAAGCACGACAGGAGCCAACCACCGAGGTCAGTCCTGGTTTAACGAAAAGTGATCAAGTCGCCGACCTTTCGTCGCCAACGATCTCGCCCACTGAGACGCCACTAGAAAAGCCGGGCGGCGCCGAGCCGATAATGGTTTTGAATGACGGAGGTGGCACGATCACAGTCGATAAGAGTGGCAATGTCACTGGCTTGGAGGGCGTATCCGTATCGACGCGCGATGAAATTGCGCAAGTGTTAATCTCGGGAAGGATTGATCGACCGCCCGTCCTAAAGGAACTTGGCGGTCAAGATGTCGCTTTGAGGGGAAGCAATCGAGGTCAACCGTTCAACCTGATTTCACCGGAGAGAACTGTAATTGTTTCTGATCGGCCAACTTTCAAATGGGAAAGCGTTTCTGGGGCCAGCGCCTATACGGTTTATATCAACGATACAAGCGGACAGATAGTAACAATGAGCGGTGAGTTGAGGCCTGAACGAAGAGAATGGCTTGCTTCGAGACCACTCAAGCGAGGCGAAATCTATGCATGGACTGTAACGACCATGGTTAATGGCAAGGAAATAGTCTCGCCTGGTCCTAATTCTCCTGAAATGAAGTTTCAAGTCTTATCGTCAAGCGACTTGGAACAATTAAACCAACTCAAGAAGTCACGTTCACGCCTCGCTTTGGCCGTCTTCTACGTCAACATTGGTATGCTCACCGAAGCCGAACGTGAGTTTCAACTCCTACTTCGGCAGAATCCGCGCTCGGTGGTTATAAAGAAGTTACTCAGCAGAATCCGCGAATTCTGAATTGCTCGTGTCGTTGTCGCAACCACTTGAGTTGCGCTGGTCTGTCGCCTTATCTTCATCAGGAAAAGGTTATGGAGCCCGAAGAGTTTGAACGTGATCTGATGGCATTGATAGGCAGGCCGACAGATTTGCGACCTTTCGTGTGTGATGGTTCCCCGCTAGCATGTAGCGTGTTTATCGTGGGTTTCAATCCTGCGACAACAGTGTCCATCGACTTTTGGCAATTCTGGCGTTCTTCTTACGGTTTTACTAAGTTGTCTTGGTTAAACACTTATATTGAAGAGAGACGTGTTCGGCCCCTAAAGCCCGGTAAGAAACGTCGTAACACAATAAGTAACACTCGGCGCGTAATCGAGTGGATCGTTGAAGAAGCCTCACCAATCAAATGCTTGGAAACAAATATTTATGCGGCACCTTCCGAGCAAGCGACTGATTTAAGCATGCGACTAAGGATTACTGCGCCTTTCGATTTTTTGCTTCGCGCGATCAACCCACGCATAATCGTTGCGCATGGATCTGAGGCTACGACGCACATCCTGGAGAAGCAACCTTCTGCTCACGTTATTTCTGTAAATCATTTTTCGCGTGGCTGGTCGCAGGACGGTGCTCGTAAGCTTGGACGGCAAATCAAGGATGTATTTGAAACTGCTCCCAAGTACGCCGGAGCCTGACGCCTTATAAACTGCCCAAACTAGGGAAAATGATTCCTTTTACCTACTATGGCGATCTGCTTGGAATCGGAAGCTATTACAAGCTGAGCCCGTTAGTTGCGCAGCAAAAACTACACGAGTTCTACAACGAAACATTTCGAACAATTCGCGATCATGTGCGGCAAGATGAACATAATAGCATTGAGATGTTCAGTGATAGTCTTTTCGTTATTGGTGCCGACGCTGTTCAAGGACTTAGATTCCTCTCGATACTCTATTCAAATCTCATAGAAAAAGACTTGTTGTTGCGCGGGGGAATGGTTGACGGCAGGTTAGAATTTGAAGCTCGGGTGACCATTACGAACTTCGCGAAGCGTTTGCCGAAAGACGACACGCTTGCAAAAGCTGCTGGACTTGAAAAATCACAGAAGGGCGCGCGGCTTCTTCTGGAAGGCTCCCTCGTGGAGAAGCTAATGGTAACGAATCCTGAGTGGATGACGAACGAAGGGTATATAAGGACGAAGACTGACACGCCCCCGAACGATGATGTTCTGCGGCGGATTGCACCTACTCCCGATTTTTTGGGATATGAGTATCTGTATTACTGGACACAAGGAATTCTAAGAGACGAATTCAGAGTTAAATCGAAACATTTTCACAAGCTTGCCTCACTTCAAGATAGTCCAGGCAAGGAACATTGTCAGGAAACTGCCAGAGTAATAGATAGAGCGGCAGTGCGGTTTTCAGAGACCAGCAATTGACTGGATTCTTTCACGATTGCTTTTTACCCACCGATTCCGACCAGTACGAAACCTGCCCAATAGAATGGATGACGGTAGCGCTGGTCCTTCATTGTTTTCAGAGCTGCGACTCGCAGCGCTTCTGCTTTGTTAACTTTGACGTTGCTCTGATTTACTTCAAACGATTGGTAGAAGTTAACCATTAACTGCGATGTACTCGCTGAGTTCACCTTCCATTGGCTGACCAGCATCGAACGCGTGCCGGCAACAAAAAAAGCCCAGGACATACCCATAACGCCTTCGCCAGGAGCGATCCTCCCGTTGGCAGTTTCGCAAGCCGATAGCACGGCAAGATCAGCTCGAAGATTCATGTTCATGATCTCACGAGCTTCGAGCAAACCGTCGTTCTCTAGATCATCTTCTGACTTCGTCAGCAGCAAATGTGAGTAAAGTGGGTGTCTGTTATCGAGGACGCCGTGTGTAGCTAGATGAATAGTTCCGTAGGTCGGTGCTAATGTTCTGAACGCTTTTTCGCTCGCCGCTCTTCCGATAAACACCTTATTCTGCAATTGGCCGAAGCTTTTCGCGATGGACGCGACTTCTGTCTCTGCTTCCGGCAGTGGGCACAATTCTTCATTGCGCTGTTCATCTTTGCCAATGACTGGATTACCGAAGGCCAGCAGTGAAGCCCCTCGCTTTTCCGTAGCAGCTTGTTCCTTTGTCATTTCATGCAGCACCGTCAGTGACGGCGCATAGTGCAGGGCATAATCCTGGATAAGGTAACGATTGCCTTCGGTCATCAGTGCTTGAAATGGAAGGTTCCACAAGAAACCATCGGGAACAATGGAGATCGTACTGATACCGCGAAGCTGCTGACCAGCAGGCTCAATCAGCGTTGCGTAAAGTTCACCGGCGATGCTGGCAAAGTCAGGATGCCGGTTAGCAAGTCTATGATGAAACTGTTCGACCTTTGCTTCTAGATCCGCAGGTTTTATTACAAGAGGATAGACTTTGACCTCAGCGTCGCCACTTTCGCTTTTCTTAATCATTACAAACAGGTAAACCCGATCCTTGCTGACAACATATTCCAGGTATGCAGTGTCCCTTTTCAGCACGAGGCGATTAATATCCCCCTCGGTTAGCGACCGAGTCTGACCACTACGGATTTTCAAATTGGGATGCGCCACGTAAAGAGCATCTTGAAAGGATTGATGTTCTAACCGCGCTGCATCCAACTGCTGGTAAAGAGAATTCAGAACAGACAAATTTACTGATTGTTGCGCCCTGATAAGATTGTTGATCTGAGAAATCTTGCGGTTTAGCCGTTGAGCTTCTTGCTTTTCACTCTGCGTCAACACATTGGCGACGTCAGACCTGCCACCGCTCATGACATCCAGTAAAACGCGGCCTTTAGCTCGTTCGGCGAACAGAAGAGCGTCGAGAGGCTTGTCTTGCTTGATAAAGACTTCAACAAGAGAGTGATAGGAATCAATTTTGTTTTCGAAGAAAAGTTGCGACTCGACTTCGCGTCCAGCGACCAGATCTCGCATCGCCTCGAGTTGTTCCACCGCCTGCTTAAGAGTTTGGGTGGCAAGATCTAGTCTCTTCTGCGCCAAGTATGATTGACCAAGAGTTGTGGTAGCGAGATAAGTAAGCTTGCGTAGACGGGACGCGCGAGCCAGAGCGATCGCTTGTTCAGCAAGCTCGATTGACTGCGAGTAATTTTCGATCTCGTAATAGGTCTGAGCGATGCGCCAAACGATTTCCGCCTGCCGAGTTGTATTCTTTGCGTCTCTGGCGATGGCGAGGCTTTCGTTTAACGCTCCCAATGCACCCGTGAAATCTTTTTTACCGCGCAATACAACGCCAATACCCTCGCCAGCGGCAATCTGGACGTCGATGTTCTTGGTCTCTTTGGCCGAATGCAGACTGTTCTTGAAGTGTTGCAGCGCTTCGTCGTAGTTCGCTTGCCGCTGTTCGATTACGCCAAGATTCAATAGCACTCGCGATTCTTCTCTCAAATTGCTCGCTGATCGATAGATTCTCAAGCTTTGATCAAACTGAGCTCTTGCCTGCGCGTGGTCTTCTTGCTCCATGTACAAATAGCCAATGCTATTAAGCAGATTCGCCATCATTTGGTTATTCTGTTGGCTTCTTACGATATCGAGGGCCTTTTTGAGGTGGAAAAGTCCGAGTGAGTAATTCCCGGCCTCTGCGTAGACTTTACCCAACGCTGCATAAACGCCGGCAACGTTCCTGTTGTAAGAGCGGACACTTCCATTTAATTGTTCGAAGAGCGTGAGTGACGATTGGAGCCTTTCGATTGCTTTCGAATGATCACCCTCGCGTCGATCGATTTCTCCAAGGGTTTGAAGGGCTCGTGCACGCCCAAAATCATCGGGCCAAGCGCCTGCAGGAACATCACTCGACTTCAAACTATCAGCCAGGTTAATGGCGTCCTGTGAATGCTCTCGTGCTTTGTCGTAGTCCTCCAGGATAAAGTTGAGCGTACCAAGATCCGCAAGGATATATATGAGATCGCGTTGCCGTCCCGCGCGTTCAAAGTACTCTCGACTCTTCTCGTATGAAGCGATCGCCTTCGGAAATTGACTTAGACCGGAAAAAGTAATGCCAATGTTGTAATAACTCTTCGCTAATAGCTCCGGGTGCTGGAGTCGAGTGGCAACTTCAATGGCGGCCTCATAGGCTTTCAACGATTCATGAGGAAGTCTATTGTGATAAGCGTTCGCAGCTAACCTGCTCAATTGCGTCCAGAGCTGCGCGTTTACTAATTGCCCATGGTTGCGCAAAAGGTCTTCTGTTGATTGCGCATCGGAGCTTGCGCTGTAAACTGCATGCGCCAATTCCGTTTCTGAGCGGATCTCTTGTTGCGGTAACTGTGAAACCGCAATCACCGGAAAAAGACACAGCACAATAATAATGCGTAACGCCGATAACATAATTATTAGTATGCCCAACCTCCAGCACAGAGCGAACACTGAGTGATCGCTCTGTGCCGGGATTCAGAGCCAAGGAGACTGGGTTATTAGATCCAACCTAACAGCCACATGAGAATGAGCCACAGGAAATACTCATACTCTTCCTGAGTCATGGGCTGCGGTGCGTTAGTGGTTGAGTCGGATCCTCCCTGAGGCCCGCCGTTTCCATTGGCGTAAACCGTTGTTGCTGGTGTTACCGTGAGCGTCAGGGCTGAAACAAGACAGAAAGTTGACAAGAGTTTTTTGAACTTCTTCATAGGGGCCTTCCTTGTGTGATATTGCCGCGATGGTGCTGCGGCGTGGTTAGTGGTTGCGCTCAGTTGAGCAGGAACTCTTTGACAAAGAGTATGGTTGCGTACGTTCGATAATTTCGATTGTGCCTCTGCACAAATCCGTGACCTTCATCTTTGGCAAGGATGAACCAGACCGGACCCCGTGCTTTGATTGCCGTCACCAGCCTCACAGCTTGGTCGACAGGAACACGCGGATCATTTTGGCCGTGGCTGATCAACAAAGGCTTTTTGATTTTTTGGACATTATTAAGCGGCGCAATACGTTCGAGGAATTCTCTAGTTTTTGGATCGCGTTCATCGCCGAATTCTGTACGTCGCAGACCACGCCTCCACCCTTCCGTGCGCTCTACATAACTTGCCAGGTTGGAAATGCCGCTATCAACAATGGCTCCTCTTATCTGGTCGCTATAATTCGTTGCAGTGGAGAGTGCTAGATATCCACCGTAACTAGAACCCTGCACGATTACGCGATCAGGGTCGAGATCAGGTTGCGTCTTGATCCAGTCGAATAGAGCACCAATGTCCTTTACGGCATCTTCCCGCCGCGAACCATCGTCCAGGCGTGTGAACGCTTTTCCGAAACCTGTTGAACCACGAACGTTGGGATAGATCTTTGCGACGCCCAATTCATTGATGAAATAGTTATGCTCGTAGCCAAAGACAGGTCGATACTGCTCTTCTGGACCACCGTGAATGTCGATGATTACAGGACGTTTGCCCTTGAATGTTGCTGGCGGACGATAGAGAAAGCCCGAAATGGTTCTCTTGTCGAATGTGGACCAGTGAATCAACTCCGGCATTGAAAGCTTCTCGGTATCAACGCCATTCGTAACGCTTTTAGCCCATCGCTCTGCCTTGCCAGTCTCAATATTTACCGAATAGACATCGTTAGGGGTTTGCGGCGACTTAAGGTTGAAAGCAACGTCGGTTGAGGCTTTGTTCCACTTTGGATCAGAGATGATGCTGGGTGGGAGCGGCGGTAGATTGATTTCCTTTTTAGTCGAGAGATCGACAACGTGCAGTTTTGAAATCCCATCTTCATTGGTAACAAACGCTAAATGCTTGCCGTTTGGCGAAAGCTGAAATTCGTCAACATCCCACTTTGGGTTTGATTTGACATAGCTGAACTCGCGGGAAGCCAAGTCAATGTATGCAATCCGCCGCACATCCGAATCGTGATCTGTAACCACATAGACTCCCTTACCGTCCTTGCTGAACTGCGGATAGTCATAGAGTTCCGGTTGGTCTGATTTAGGTGAGAGCAACACTTTGTTGCCGTTGCCGTCGACCAACCACAAGGTACTTACTGTGTTTGAAATAAAATCACAAAAGACAATTTGCTTGTCATCAGGCGACCAATCATAGGCTTTAAAGTAAGTACCGGAGGATTGAGCGAGCAAACGATCAGTTTTCGGATCAAAAGGATTCAGGACTCGGAGGCTGACTCCTGAAGTTCCTGCAGGGGACGAACTGTAAACTATCTTGTCCCCGGCATTGGACCAGACCGGTTCAGTGTTCCTCGACTTGCCATCAGAAAGCAGTGTCGTCTTACCGTTTTCAATCTCGTAGAGATAGAGTTGAAACAACTCATTACCATTAGCATCCCTGGTGTATGCGAGATACTTACCTTGCGGCTGCGTGTAAAAGTCGTAGATGCCATTCGCCAGAATGTAAATTGACGTCCGTTCCGCCGCACTACCCGGACTTCTAACGCGCGATATCCAAGCCACACTTGAAAGTCCCTTCAACCAAATTTCTCGCTTCGTAGGATCCCACCCCGCCAACGGCAGTCCGTAGAGGTTGGCAAATGGTGATACTTCGCGAGCTAATGAGTCTGGAATCCGGGGAACTCCTACGACTTCGATGTTTTGACTAGGACTGATTGAGTCCGTTTGCGCCAAGGCGCTTGGACTGCCTAACAGTAAACAAACCAAGAGCGCGAGCGCCTGTTTCTTAAACGATCTCCGTGCAGGGAGACTCCTTAAAAAGGGGTTCATGCCTGATCTCACAATTTGTATGGTTTCCCGAAAGACAGTTATGCCTTTTCGGTTTGAATTCTGGGCTACGATTGTTCTAGACGGGAGACTTGGCCAGAAATTCCAGCCTGATCAAAAAAAATTTTCGCCGGTCGGGACAGCGAATCAAGGCAGCAAGATAGCGCATATTTTTTATCATAAGTGGAATTTTTGTCTAGTTCTCCCGTCTCTGAACGATACAGACGAAGCCAAACTGGTTACCTCACCTAATAATGGACGGTAGAAGGAAACACTGTGAGCGCCCAGTTTTCTCTCTTCAACAGCGGAATCATCGGCGAATCGCCTGCAATTCACGCACTCCACAAGCAAATCGGCGTGGCGTCCAGGTGTGATTTCACAACGCTGATATCGGGGGAATCGGGGACGGGCAAGGAGTTGGTAGCACGCGGCATTCATGAACAGAGCGCACGGGCACTTAAGCCCTTCGTTTCAGTCAACTGCGGGGCTCTTACTGAGTCACTGCTTGAATCAGAACTCTTTGGACACGAACGCGGTGCCTTCACTGGCGCGAACGAAAAACGTAAAGGCCTATTTGAAGCGGCTCATACAGGAACAATTTTCCTTGATGAAATCGGTGAAATGTCGACCGCTTCGCAGGTCAAATTACTGCGGATCTTGCAGGAAGGTGTCGTTCGACCGATTGGTGCTCGTTCGGAGACCTCAATTGACGTGCGTGTCATAGCCGCAACCAATCGCAACTTGACGCAAGAAATGCCGGCGGGCCGTTTCCGTGAGGACCTCTTCTATCGAATTGCGGTACTGACAATTACCACTCCGCCGCTCCGCCAGCGCCCATCCGACATCCCAATTCTGATCCACCATTTCATGCGCGAGGCTGAGCAAAAACTCAAATGCTTGCGGAAGCACAGGATTGATCAAGAAGCCCTAGCGAAGCTGTCCAACTATTCGTGGCCCGGTAACGTTCGACAGTTAAAACACATCATGGATCGGCTTGTGGCAACGACGATAGATGAGGAATCAATATCCGTTGAAGCCGTTCGGAGCTTTACCTGCGAACGGTGTTTGTGCGGCGGCACAGGTCCCGCTCCTGTATCACGAGAACGATTCTCTCGAAGCCTTTCTTGACCGTACCCTACTCAGCCTCTATGACCAGTTGCTGGAAAAAACAGGTAATCACTCTCAAGCTGCACGCTTGCTGAGAATTGATCGCACCTCACTCTATCAACGTCTTGAGCGCGCTCGGAGGCGAGTGCAGAACAATGGATTCTCTGCACACCATACGTTTCCCGATGAGGGTATCAGCTAATGCTCTGCCATTCAGCGGCGGAAGTGAACATTGAAAGATGGCGGGGATTTGAAGTAGCGATAAGAGCTTCGCTGCCTTCGTCAATTAGAATTGCAGCTTGCGCGGCCAGAATGACATCAGCATCAATTGATGCGTTATCTGCGGTTGGTCTTCCCGTCTTGCGGGCCTGCGCCCAGAATTGGGCAGCGCGAAGCATAACTGCGGTTGTAATAGGCAGATAAGCGAAGGTGTTCTTAATCAAGTCGAGACGTTGAATACCGCTAACTTTGTCCGCACGCAGCAATTCCCGACGAACCTCGTAATCGGCAATCTCGGGAATAACAATTATGTTTCCCTGCTCAAAATGGCGCTGCGCCCACTCTCGGCATGTAACGACTGTTTGTGATTCGCTGGGATTGGAGATGATTCCCAGAGGACCGCTATCCAGAAGTATTAGCTTACTCATCTAAGTAAGCAGGTTCGGCCCTCAGTGAGGCTCGGGTTTCGTTCAACGCGGATTTGAGGTACTCAAAGGTTTCGCCTCGTTCTTGCGAGTCGTATCTTTCGAGTTCTGCGAAAAGGTTGTTCACTGCCGTCGAATCTAGGGGGCGGACGATGAGACCCGTCTTGCGCGACAGCTCGGCAAGAGTCGGGGTTATGGATTCTGAAATGATATTCCTCATCTGCTCCTCATCTCCCGGTTCGTCTACTTGCGCGAACCCTGCCTGAGATTATAACACGGCCTATTCATCGTTAATCCGACAGCGTTTGGTTAGGCCGGCCGACGTTCTGGATGCTCTGTGCTATATTTCGCCGTTATGGATTGGGATGAAATAAAACGGGCTCAAGAAGCCCAAAGACTGTTAGATACTCCTGGAGTTCGTGAGGCCCTAAAGCAGCACCAGCGCATGCGTGATACCGGCGTTGACGCTATTGTTCGTAACGCCTTAAAGCAGGACCAACTTCTGCGTGACGCAGGTGTTGACCCTACTCGCTTAAGTGCGCAAGAACCTCTCGCCAAGGATGTGCTAAGTCGTCAGCCTTACACTGTCAATGTAAAGCAGCTATTGGAGGCTATTGAATCTCTGCGTGGTCCGCTACCTCCGGAATGGGTGCAGGCAAGACACAACTTCAACGAGTTTTCGCGCACGCTGGGACACAGCATCGTGGAGTTGCGCGCTGCGATCGAGGTCGCTACCGGACCGGTACGGAATTTCTTCGAGCAATGGCAAAACGCGAATCGTCTCATCAACGAGACCATCAAACGCGCTTGAGGATAGAAAGGGGAATAGTCGAGAGAAATCTAATCAAAACGAATCCCGCCCTGGCTGCCGACATGCTGTTACCCACGGTCAGTTACATGGACTTCAGCCAGCGCACAGTCAATCGCATAGCGGGGTCCGAAGATTCGGACGAGCGTACCGCCCTGGGAGGCTCATTAGTTATTGCTGAAGAACATGTAACGGACGCTACGCGGCTGCTTGTCGAAGTCGACTCGGAGGAGCAGGAAGTTACTGAATCGCTGATCGTCGCTCCTACAAAGAGCTACCCGATCTATGAGGTTGTGCAGCTGGATCTCATCGATGTAAGAGATCTGCCGGCAGAAGCAACTTATCCGGTGCTCGTACGGTTTTCCTCAGCCGCAACACTTGCTGAACTCACGCGACAGACACTCTCCGCTATTCTAAGGTGCAACAAGACAAGTAAGCTTAGAGGCAGTCAGGAGATCTTCACACCTACAACTCAAGCGCAGGAAGCACTCGTTGCGCTTCCTGGACTTGTAGTTCGTGACGAAAGTGCACTGAGAGACTTCGTCACCTATCTTTATATGCTGATTTATGAGGGAGCTGGTGACCAGAAGCTGAGGTTCATTAAGGACCATGGCGGACCCATGGAACTGGATGAGTGTGACGCGATTTGGAACCTGAAGGCTCTCCGCAATAAGTGGCTCAGTCATGATCCCGAACACGGCGGTGCCAAGGCTATCGACAAGTCTTATCGTTCGCTTGCTGAGGCGTTGAAAAACTTAGGGCTAAATACTTTTCCAAGTACAAGACGAGAATTTGAGGAAGTGCAGCGTAAAGTTCTAAATATGCTACTCGAATTTCATACTGAACTCGAGCGGCGAATTACCGGCACCTGAATCCTTTTGGTTGGCGCAGGTTAGAAGCGAATGCGCATTCCTTGGCCGACTTCTCTCGAGATCTCCCGTCCTACGGCTGCAATCACTGCGGCAGCTTGACGGAGTTTCGCGGCTTCTAATCCAGCGCCGCGGATTTGCCCGGCAGCGTCAACTTGCGACATGTAGATCTGCTTGTTAGCACCGAGTTCTAGTTGATAGTTTTGATCAACGCCGGCACGTGCTTGACTGGCTCCGCGTTGGTAACCACCAATCGCCTGACCAGCACCTGCATTCACACCGGCAATCTGAGCACCCGCCTGTTTATCGATCGCTTGGTTCATCTCCGTCTGATACTGCTGAGCGGAATAAACGATTCGGTTTGCGTTTGTTTCCTGATTCTGCACTGTCTCTGCACTGAATTCCGTGGTTGCGAAATTGGCAGTGCGGTTGCGTTTAGTTATTGCATCGTACTTAGGAATCTCGACCAAACCTCTCGCAATGGGAACCTCTGGCGGAATCATCGCATTAACCAGACTTACGCCCTGGTCAATCTTGGCAGCAGATGTATTTCCGGCGTTCATGTAAAGATCGCGCTTCGCTCCCGCGACAATGTTGCCGACTGCAAGAGAAGCGCCGATGTTTGTGTCGCGTACGTTTCGTGCAACATCAGAGCCCACTTGGGATTTCTGAAATCCCGCCGAGGCTTGAATGATCATCCGCTGCGTGGTGGCGGCACCTTGCGTCGCTGCTATCTGGCTGGTCAAGGCCGCTTGAATAGAAGCAAGTTGGGCCGTGCGTTGGCCTTGTGCGCGCATGTTCCCGGCTTCCCATTGCCCGGCTGATCTCGTCACATCCGCTTGATAACCGGCATTGTATTGTGTGTTCTCAGCCTGCCGAATTATTGATGCGGCTGCTTCTGCGCTGTACTTCTCAATGCCTGTGCCGATCATCGCGCCCATCCAGCCTGAGACCACTGTAGCGACAGACTCGTAAATGCGCCCGGACAAAAAGTACAAGGAAATAAAGGGAGTCCCATAAAGGCAAAGCGCACCAAGGCCCATGCCGAAGGCTGCCAGGGCAATCGTGTACTGGGGTTGCGCCAGCGGGTCAGTAATCGCCCTCATCGTTTCATAGTTCCATATATATAAAGGACTGCCATCGCCAACAGCCATCGCCACGTTGCCCAACATGTAAGCGACGATGCGAATAATCTTCGAGACAGAAGGCCATACGAGCGTCAAGGCAACGAGTCCATAGAAGAAGGGATAAGTAGTCTTGCTGGCGATGTGTTTATCGACAATCCCTGCAAGCATGAATGGCATGGCGAGCTTCATTCCGAGCAGCAGTGCGGCTCCCAGAATCACCAGGATGAGATCGCCGAACTCGATAAGCGCGCGCTCAAAGTTCAACCATGTCAACATCGTAGATATGTTCCATTGTGAAACGTCTGCCTTGCGATCAAAGTCTTTGAGTGTGCTCTCACTGTCGACGATTATGCCGAGCACTGATTCACTTCCCAGTGGCACCGGTTCGATCGCTGTCTCGCGGCCATCGACTTTGACGGTAAACATGTTCTGCTGGAACTTGGCGTAGGAATCGTTGAAGCTCTCACGTTGAGCCAGGTAGAGCTCCTGCAGAACGGAGCGCTGTCTTGTTTCGTTGCCGTTCGCGATTTCATAACCAATTGCGCTCATCCCGTTAATGGTTACTAAGCTTGTTCCGGATAGCATGAAGAACAAACCAAGCCTGCCAAACCACCAATAAAGATTGGAACCTTCGCCATTGTCTTCACGAACGATGCGCAACATCGCAAAGCCAGCTAAGCAATTGCCGGCTATCCAGCCCAGGAGTTCAAACCAGCCAATCAGCTTGGAAACGATCTCGTTGTCAAAGTAGGGCAGCAACGAGCCGGCCCGCTGCGTAAGCGCCGCGATATTTTCTGACAGAGATCTCACGGGCGATGGCGAGGGTGTCGGAGCCTGCGCTTGCGCCTGCGCAATAACTGGAAACAGCAGCAGCGCCACAAGGAAGGTGAAAGTTAAGGCTCGCTTGATATTCATGACTCCCGTCTCTCTCATTTTCAGAACTGTACTAAGGCCGTCGCGGCGGGGGCGGCATGCCGCCTTTTTCAATAGCCGTGAAAATACTGTCCTTCACAATATTAAGGTTGTTCCACGCTTCGTCCGTTGCTTTGACGCGATTGGCTATTCGCACTCGCTCTTCCATCGTGAGGTTGTACAGTTTTACGCGATCTTCGATCTGCGTTGAGAGGTTTGTGATTTGGGCATCCAGATCAGAGATCATCTTTTCGCAGTACGCAATCTCAAGTTTCAAATCCGATATGCAGGTAGCGCATTGCTCGGCCTGCGGTTTAGCCAACTCTGCGTCAAGCTTGTCTCTCGCCTGCTTTAACTGCACCGCCGCTCCAGCCTGTCTCGCTTGCGCCGTTTGTAAATCGTGATAGAGCCGAGCCAATGTCGCATCGAACATCGCAATTCGATTCATCGTCGCAATCTTATCCTGCGACGTTCGACCAATAGAGTTGCGCAGGTAATCCTCGAAATCACGTAAATCGGCTTGAGGATCAAAGATGCCATTCATCAACCTTGTTCGGATTGACTTGATCATGCGAAGGCGGGAGATCACCATAGTCTCGATCGCGCGTTTGAGGGCGAAAACATCGCGCACGGTTTTGCCGATTTGAGCCATCGTTCGAGTGAGGTTGGCATTGTGCAGCACCAGCTTCTCGGCCTGCGTCAGCACCCCTTTCAGCGTATTGATCTGCTCAACCATCTTGTTGATCTGATTGGTGTATTGATTGACGCGCTCCAACCAACGGTTTGCTTCTTCAATCTGGCGTTCAATCTGTAATGCGTATTGAGCCGGATCGAAAACCGTCCACTGGGCCTGCGTCGAAGCGGGAGCCAAGATAGCGCCAAGCAAAATGCCAAGCAGTAGGTGTTTAAGCATCTTCACCATTAGTAAGTCCTTTCAGCCGGGCTCTTCATTGTGGCTTACGCAACAGCCTCTAAAAGCGACAGGTCGATTTCGCGTAAGCCAACGGCCGTAAGGCCGCGCGGATATTGCTGCGCGAGCCAGGCATGGATCTGCGTCTCAGACCACTCTGGATGGTAAGCCGCCACGATACTGCGTGCGTTCCTTTCATCAGCATTGGTCGTCAACGTCCAAAGCATCAATGGACTGAGTTCATGCTGCACTAACTCGACTACTTGATCGGGACCAGTGCCGATCACCATCACAAACTGAGAGAACCTTCCCGGCGCTGTCCTGATGTGAGTAATCGCTGCTGCGCCATTCCCTGATAACTTTGCATGCCCTACTAACTTCGAGCAGTCGCCGAGCTGCTTGCCGACAAAAATCACGTTACCTGTCTTCGAGAGTGAAGCTACGTCCTCAATATCTTCGAAGGCGTGAGTTGCAAGAATGGTAATCGAGTTCTCCTTCGGTCCCTTGCGCCCCGCGTGTTGGAGCACCTTGAATATGAAGGGATACTCCTCCTTGATTTCCCACATCTCATCGAACAGGTTAGCCGTTGGTGCTCGTGTGCCGTCCGGGCGGCGGCGTCCGATGCAGCGAGCGACATGTGCAGCAATGCGGTATGCCAGGGAAAGCTTGATGTCGTTCGGAAAATCTCTTAACGATCCAAGTTCGAATACATCAAACGACGACTTGTTTTCGTAGTCTGGATGAGTCGGAGCATCGAGCCATGGGTGACCGACGTAATTGTTGAGAGCCAGGACGAGTGTTTCCCGTCGCTCCTGTACCATTTCTGAATCGAAGGGGTAGGTCCGAAGCTGAGCGACGAAATGGGATAACACCGGTTCAAATAAAGGCCTGCCTGGTCCGTTCTGGGAAACGATATTCTCGAACACCTGCGAAACGACGGCGCTGATAATATCTTCCGCCGTTTTATCGTCGTCTCTCACGCGCGCGAGCATCTTCAGATCGCCGACCACCAGTGCCTTCTGCACATCGTCGGGCATCTCCCCGTCCTTCAATTCGGGATATGACCAGATGTTAATGGCGCGTACTTCATCGGGCCGTGGGCGGATGTAGCGGCCCCCGAGGACTGTCGTCAGCGGCAGCAAGGTTTCGCCGATGTCTATGGCGTTGATGCTCGCGTCACTCAGGCTTGCGAGGATGTCGCAAGCGAACTGAGCCATCAGGATGGATTTACCGCCCCGTGGCGCGGCGATGATTTGAATAAGCGGAGAAGGAATCTGATTGCGGTCGAAGAGGTCGATACCGATGAGTCTGCCGGTTACAGTCGAAAGTAAGGTATGCGGTCTGGTCGCTCCCGTCCACGAGTCTTCTGTGGGCGTCAAGGCGACAACTGAGTTCGACACTTCCGTTAATTCGCGCCCCGTTTGCTTCGGACTTAGTTCGCCCACGAGTGCCGCAGGATATAGCGCGCGTAAGGCGTCTGGCTCTTCGCGATCCGCATTGGCTCCGGGAATCTGCCTAATGGCGGCGATCATTCTTTCGCATTGTTCCTCAAGAGCCTCTACCGACCGCTTCAATTCTGCAAGATTTCTTGCCCGCTCACCATATAGAACAATGTAGAACCGCGTCGGCAGTAGCGATTCGCGTGCGCCGGCCACTTCTTCGCGAACAGCGCGCAAGCTTCTTAACGCCGCCGCGCCCTCAGGGTTGTCTCTTCTGGTGAAGGTCCGCTTCACCTGCTTGATGCGACGGTCTAGGCGCTTCGTTTCTTTGCGTTGCTCAGGGAACAAGTATTCAGTGACGATCGTGTGCCTGGTGTTGAAGTCTCTACGCCCGATCAGACCTCGAAGCGCATCAGCCGTCACAAATTCGTTTGGCGGCGTGAACATTGAAACTATCGCAATCGGATATTGACCGTGCATCAGATAATTCAGCTCGCCCTCAATCGTTTCCCCACACAGATAATCCCGCAAATCTCTGCCAGGTCTTTGAGGCAGA